>JGI24539J26755_10000069_pt1 | contig 41942 bp, 32 predicted proteins | sample NorSeaMetagenome_2_FD_26755 | JGI IMG/M metagenome (IMG submission 26755) | reverse complement strand
TACTCATGTAAATTTTATTACATTTTTTACAAATAAATTTAGGATGTACCTTTTCACACAGAGGATGTACCTTTTCACCGAGAGGATGTACCTTTTCACCGAGAGGATGTACCTTTGCACACATTTTTTTTTTATCGTAATTATTATATATTTCGTATTTATGCATACGATAATAATGCCTTTTCAAGTCGTACGGTTTACTTTTTCACATAATTGATATACATTTTCACATAAATAATAAATTTTTTAATTGTCTATTTATATTATATATAAATATTTAAATTTATATTAGGCGTTATTGTCGTTTTTTTTCGTCGTTTTTTCGTCGTTTTTGACATATTATGATATATGATAAATAAATATATATCAAAATATAAATATTATTAACATAATTATTATCAACGAAATTCAAAGATAATTTATAAATTTTAACAATAACGCCTATAAAAAAAATTGATAAATGTATAAAATTTTTTATATTTATAAATAAATGAACGAGTGTAAAGTATTATTAAAAAGATATAGTAATTTACAATTAATATATAAAAATTTGTTAAATACATATTCTTCATTTAATAATAAAGGTCTCTGTAGAGAAGATGCAATAGTTGGAATAAATATATCAGATAAAATTATTATTAAAGTAAATAAAACAGAAAACTATTATGATAAATTTAAAAAGCGTATTAAATTACATATTGATATAATTATAAGAAAAAATAAACATTTACTTGATGCTATATCGCGTTCAAAATAATAACTTATTTAAAATATATTATTTTTTTTATTTTTTTTTTTATATGGAATTTTTTCTGAAATTGTTTTTCTATCTAAATAAATTTTTTTCCCATTTCTAATATAAAATTTGCCATTTTTTGGCCCTGTATAAACTTTTGTAGAACCACCATCAATACTATTCGCCATCCTATAGTATTTAAACATTTTTATATAAGATAAAATTATATTAATATAAGTAATATGTTGTCAATAGTAAGAGAAAAAGCATTAAAATTTTTAAAAGAAGCAGATTTTAAAGCAAAATTATTCTCAAAAGATAAAAAAAGAAAAGTTGGTGCAATAATTTTAGAAAAAGATAGTTTAATACAATTAAGTTGTGGATATAATGGTTTACCAAGAAAACTAAAAGAAACAAAAAAAAGATGGTTAAAAGAAAATAAAGAATTATATGTTATACACGCTGAAACAAATGCTATAATTCAAGCATCTCGAACAAATAGTAATATAAATAATAGTATTATGGTATGTAATCGTTTTCCATGTCATAATTGTTGTTTAAATATAATTCAGGCAGGTATAAAATTATTAATAACAATTGAACCTGATTGGAATACTTTAAGTGAAAAATGGAAGAAATCATTTTATGCTTCAAAAGAAATGTTAGATGAATTAAAAATAGAAATAATGTTTTTTAAAGAAAGTGATTTATGTTAGTACTCTTTGTAACAAAATAAATATATTTTTTTCTAATTTATAATAACTAATATACATTAAACATAAATGATTAAATAACAAATATGATAATTCGCATTATTTCTTAATTATATTAAGTGATTTTTTTAACATTCTTTTCATATGAGACTTAATATTTTTTTTAAATATACTTTTATTTTTTTCATTAAATTGTATATGTCTACTATTAGTATAAATCTTATCATTTTTTGTTAAAAATTTACTATGTTCAAAATCAAAAAAGTTTTTATAAATTACTAAATATGTTAAAACTAAGTCATATGGATTACTGATTTTAGTTATAGTTTTTAAAAAATCTTGAGTATATTTATTATTTATATCATTATTATCTACCATAAATTGTATAAATAATATATAATAACTATCATTATGTTTTTCATTATTTTCTTTTATATTATTTATATGAGTATTTATCGTATTTAATTCTTTATTTAGATAATCTATTTTATTCGTATTTTTTTTTTCAATTAAACTTAATCTATCTTTTAAATTTTTTAAATATAAATTTAATTTTGAATCCTCTTCTCTTATTACTTTATTAATATTTTTAATATTTTTTTTTATAATGTTCTTTTTCATTTTCTCATTTATATTATTCTTAAAAACCATATTAAATATATCAGGTAAATTTTTCGCAAATAATAAAGTTTTTTTAATACTTAATTTTGCAATATCTTTATCAATAAAATTAAAGTCTTTATAATTAAATTCTATTAAATACGCAGTATTTTTTCCTAAAAAGTATAATTTTTTATTATCTATTTTGGAATATTTTTTATTAAATAAATCTATTACATATTTTGTTTCATTTTTAATTTCTTCTGAATTTGGAAATCCATTTCCAAAATTATATGCACCTTTACCACCCGCTCGTATATCAGGTATTATAGATTTTTTTTCATAATATATATTTCCTTGAAAATAAATATTACTTATTTTATCTATTATTTTAGGATTATTTATTAAACAGTTATACAAAGGTCTTATTGGTGCTATGGCAATTATATTTATATTACATTCATCATTATTATTAAAATAACTTGTTAAATCGTCATAAATATTTATATTTTTTTTTACATTTTCAATATTTACTTTATTATCATTATATGGTAATATACAAATATTACTGTCTATATCTTTTATTATTTTATTATTTCGTTCATCAATATCAATTGGACTAAATACAAACTCTTCATTTAGTGAAGATACTACTGATATATTAGTTATCGAGTATTTTGATAACCAATAAATAACACTATTTGTTCTATTTTCTAATTTTGCACCAGAAACGGCTATTGCTAATAATTTTATTTTCTTTATTTTATGCAAATATAGCAAAATTATTAATGCTAAAGTATCATCTGTATCTCTACCTATATCTGTAATTAAGATATATTTATTCATTCGCTATAATTATAAATAATATAATAACATGTACATTCAATTATTTTTAAAATTATAAAAAAAGATTTTATAAATTATTATATTTTATTGAAATGTACTATTTTTTAATACTTAATGATTTCACTAAATCCTTCTTCTATTTCTGGTTCTTCATATTTTTTTCTAAAAACATAATAAGTTATTTTTGGTATAACTTTATCTCTTTTATTATTTCTAAATATTGATTCTGCTATATCTGTTTTAACATTAATACATACTGCATTTATTTTATATTTATTTGCAGCATCTATATATTCTTTTCTTTTCGCTTTTGTTGGATTAGTTGAATCATAAATAACTGAATAACCAGTTGATAAATATTTTTCAGACTCTTTGATCATTTTTTTACTTGTTATAAATTTATCACCGCTTATAACTTTGTAGTTATCTTTATTGTATTTATTTGCAATGGTTGATTTACCACTGCCTGGATAACCAACCATTACAATTATTTCTTGTGATTTTGATTCTTTTATTTCAATATTATCAGTTTTTTTAATACTAAATAATTCGTCTGGAGAATAATATTTAATACCTATATTTTCCGCAAATCTTCTATCTACATCAGACCAATCACCTTGTCTACCAAGTGCATCGCCAACATACAATGATTTTTTTGAATCCCATTTTTTATTATATGTTAATATATTAAAGGTATTTGTATTTGGTTTAGCATTAATATTATCATTTGCAATAATATAACAAATTGGAATATTTAGAGTACTTAAAGCATTTGATATTTCTTTTTCTTTCATTTTATAATTTTTTCTTTGATTACTAATTATATTAATTGAATAACCTTTCTTATAATATTCTTTTATAACATTTGGTACATTTTCTGTTAACCATGTCCAATCATTCTCATTTTTAGAAAATGTTCCATTTGATTTTGGTTTAACAAGTGTCCAATCGTAATCAAACATCGCCATTTTTTGTCTAAATCTATAATTATTTAATTTCTTAATTATAGGATTATTATTTTCATCATATTTATATTTAATACATCTTCCAGTTTTATAATTACATATTTTATTTTTTAGATTACATAGTGAAATTTTATTTTCTGTACATTTTAACATAATTATATATATATATATATCTAATATATATTCATTTTTTATAATTAAGTAATAACAAATAAATCTTAAAATTGATTTAACACATAAACTATCTAATAATAATGATAACGCTTAAAATATATATTTTATTATTATTTAAACTTAATTAATTTATCTAAAAAGTTTTGAAAAGCTTCTTCTGTTAATTTATAATTTTTTAATATATATAATATTGTACGATATTCTATTTTTGTTATCACACCGCTATCAACTATTTTCATTAATAATATATTAACATCATCTATAGAAATACGACCATCACCCTGGCCTTTAATTAATTTATCAGCTGTTTCTAATAAGTAACTGTCGAATTTCAAACCGTCTATAATCTTATAATAACTATTTTTTGTCATCTTAATTATAGTTAAGAAAACTTTTATTAAATATAGCAATTTTGATATATTGCATCTATATATTTAGAAAACCACTATAATTTGTTCAAATGTAGTTTAATTTGTTTTTAATTTTGATATGAATTATTAAAAAAGGGGTGTTTTTCACTAATTTCACGATACTTTACAAATTTCACTTATTATAGTTAATGGTCTCTTTTTAAAGAAAAAATAATGAGTCAAAACAAATTAGTTTTTTTCTGTAAAAAATTCTCAAAAATATTTTTATCTGTCGTTGTCGTTTTTTTTTTAAAATAATGATAACAAAATAATTATTTAAAGACAAAAATATCCACTATATACAGTAATGGAGCAAAATGACGACAATAAAAAACATAATTGTGAATATTGTAATTATGCTACAAATAGAAGATTTGATTTGAATAAACATCGTTTTCGTAAGCATATATACGAAATATATGCTATAAACAATAATAAAAATCATGAAAAAAATGTCAACCCAAATGAAAAAAATGTCAACCCAAATGAAAAAAATGTCAACCCAAATGAAAAAAATGTCAACCCAAATGAAAAAATTGTCAACTATAATAATATTTGTAATAAATGTAACAAACTTTATAAAACAAAAAAAAGTTTAATAGATCATGAAAAAAAATGTCAAGGTGTAGATGATTTAACTTGTCCAAGATGCATGATTAGTTTTAGTTCAAGACAGACAAAATCTAAACATTTTTTAAAAAATAAATGCAACCCGAGAAGTATTATACATTCTAGAATACCTAATGAGAAAAATATTAAAAAACTACAAAATATTGAAAATCAAACAAATAATATTCATACACAAAATAATGTTCAAAATCAAACAAATAATAATAATAATATTATTATTCATAATTACGGAAATGAAAGAATTGATTATTTAAATTATGATAAAATGTTAGCAATATTTATGAAAGCTTATAATATTCCAACATTATTAACAAAAGAAATTCATTTTAATGATGAATTTCCCGAAAATAATAATATTAAATTTAATAATGAAAAAACTGCATTAGTTAAAAAAGAAGATGAATATATATATAAAAATTTAAATTTGTTAGTTAATGAATTAATCAAAAATAAAGGTGGATTAATGCAAAAATTTGCAATAGATAATAAAGATAATATATGTTTGGATATGGATAGTAAATTATACGAGGAAATTATTGAACAATTATTAACTTTAGTATTATTAAAAGAATCACAAGACCATTATAAAGAACAAGTTGGTAATATTAGAGATTTAATTAAAAATACAAAGATTGGAGATTAAAATATAAATACTCTTTGATATTTACTATTTATATTTAAGAATAAAAAATTCTTATATGAAGGCATTAGATAATGATATGATTTTTTTTTGAAAAATATGAATATAAATTCAAGTAGATTAGAAAAAAAACAATTACATATTAAAATTGTAGAAAACATAACCAAAAATATGGTTACAATGAATTATAAAAATATATATTACAAAAGTTAATTTTTTCAAAAAAACTTATTAATTTTATATAAAAACTTAATATAATTACATATTATTAATTCTTAATATTTATACTATGGCTGGAAAAAAAGAAACTTCTGAAAAATTGAATAGAACACTTTTATTTTTAATTACTTTATTAAATGATAATAATATAAAAAGTTGGTTTGTTTGTTATGGAACATTATTAGGATTAGTTCGTGAAAATAGTTGTATAGATGGCGATGACGATATTGATATAATTATAGAGAAAAGTAATTATGATATTATAAAAAATATACTTATTGAAAATAATTTTAAATTTGTCTATAATGGTATTGGAAATAGTAGAAACATTTTAAAAACAGCAGATACTCCTGTTTATAGTTCAATAGACATATATATGGGAGATTATAATAATGAAAATGTAAAAGATTTATGGGAAAACTTAACTATTAAGGATTGTTTCTTAGATGCAAAGAATAAAACATTTATAGAAAAAAAATGGAATGAACAAAAAATATACTATCCTAATAATTATGAAAGAATACTAATTAATCGTTATGGAAAAGAATGGAAAATAAAAAAAGACACAAAAGGTTTCCAAAGAGTGAAAGAATTATAAATATGATTTAATAGTTGATATTATATCGGTAGTCGATATATTTTCCGTTCTATTTAAATATATAACTTTACATACAGAGTTCATATTATTAAAACTTACCTTTCCAATCATCGCTTATAATGAATATATCTGCTTTGTGATTACGTATGTATTCTTCTTTTTTCCTCTAAACTTTCTCCTAAAATACTTCATCAACATATTTAATATAATTTTATGCCGTTTTAAATGTGCAAGGGTGTAAATAAAATTCTTTTGAGATATTAATTATAAATATTTACATTTGGCATACAAATATCATTCCGCAGTTTTGATTGGTCTAATAATTCATCAATATTGACAATAAATGTATCGCTATTTCTAAATAAATAATCAATTATTGATGACATATTAAGTTGTAATTTTTTAATTTTTTCATAAAATGTTTCAAATAAATCTTTGTATAAATCATCAACTAAATCATCAAAAGCATATTTAATAATATTTTTATCAGGAAAATCGAATTTAATAATTTTATCTACTCTACCTGGTCTAAGTAATGCTTTATCCATATTTTCAGGATTATTAGCCGTAATAAATAACATATTTCCATTACCTTTAGACATAGTACCATCTAAAATATTAATTAAACAACTAAAACTGATATTAATATCTAATGCATTTCTTTTATTAAAAAAAGAATCAATATCTTCAAGTAAAATTATAGCATTTTTATTAATATTTGAAATTAATTGAATTAATATTTCATCTGTTAATGATTTTGCAAAATTTAATATATATACATCCCTCTTATATTTTTTTGCTATAGCTTTACATAAACAAGTTTTACCACTACCGGGAATGCCATATAATAAAATATTAATTTTATGTAATCGACCAAATTTAATATATTTTTCTTTTGAATCAATAAACTTATCAATATAATTTATTAGATTATTTTTAATTTTTTCATCTAAATATATATTTTCTATAGATTGTGGTACAATTGTATTATATAAATCCCAATTATTTTTGAAATTATAATATATTTTAATTGAATTATTCCAAGGTTTTTTAATGTTTTCATAATCTTTAACATACTTCACAAATTCATCTAAAATATCTATAGATGAATTTTTTGCGGTAACTTTTTTATAATAATATAAATTAAAATCGCTAAAAGAATTACACATTTTGGCATTACCAATATCTTGTATTTCTATTTCAATTATTGAATTATCATAATACCATTCAAATTTACCACATGGATATTTATAATTTTTAAGTTCTTTACGAATTGTTTCATTATCATTTTCTTCAACATATTCATTGTTCTTATTTTGATAAATAGATGATATAAAATAATTAATTTTATTTTTATATTCTTCGGGTTGATTATCAAATTCTTTACCTAAATAATAATAAATATGACTTTTATAAGTTTCATTAAATTCAAAACAATACATTTGAATATATTATCTTTATAATTTTTATATGATATCAAATATTTTGATATATCTTTTCTGTGTTTAGTGCTTTCTATCAAAAAAATCTTTTACACCTTTGAACATTTAAAACTCCGACTAATTTCTATATACCATATTCACTTATTAAAAAAAAAATATATATATAATGAAGATAATAATTGTTTATGGTTTAAGAAGAAGTGGAAATCATTTTTTAATATCAATAATATTACAACAAAATCTACGTTTGCATCTTGAAAAATACAATTATCAATAAAAGGGTTACTATATCATTATAATCAAAAAAAAACATACAATACTAAAATTTTAATTTGAAAATATTGACAAAAATAAATATTAGATTAATATAGATTATTAAATGAAAAAAAAATTAAAATTTAATTTGAAAATATTGACAAAAATAAATATTATATTATTATTTTTAATTATAATAATATTAATATATTTGATTTTTTTAAAATTTATTAAAAAAAATATGCAAGAAAAATTTACACCAGATAAAGATGCAGATATATTATTTTATACATATGGTACGGATTATGATAAAATGAAAACATTAATAAAATCTTGCAAAGAAAATAATGTTAATATTAATGTTGATGGTATAGGATCAAAATGGAATGGAAATAAAGATAAACCTATAAATTTTTTAAAATTCTTGACTGAATGCAGAGATGACCAAATTGTAATGTTTATTGATGCGAATGATGTCATATTTTATGATAATCAAGAAAATATAAAGAAAAAATTTTTAGAATTTAATAAAAATATTGTAATTTCTGCAGAAAAAAATTGTTCTCCGGATAAAGAAATTAGTGAATATTATCCAGAAGAAACTAAAAATGAAACTTTTAGATATATAAATTCGGGTACTTATATCGGATATGTAAAAGATTTAAAAGAAATGTTAAATAGTTATAATTCTGGTAATAATTGTATAAAATATAATCAACAAGATGATAATATACCTGGTGGATTTATAAGTGATCAACGATGTTTGCACAAATATTATTTAGAAAATTTAGACAAAATAGCAGTAGACCATAAACAAAAGATATGGAGTTTAGGCGCATCTACGGATAGAGATAATTATGATATAGAAGGATATAACAAATTATATAATAAAATAACAAACGAACAATCTAGTGTATTCCATACTAATGGTCATCGTGATTGGTTTAATAGTTTATATAATACATAATAATATAATATTTGTATTAATATAGACTATTAAATGAAAAAAAAAGCAATAAAAAATAATTTAAATTATTTTTTATTGCTTTTAGTATTACTATTATTAGTTTATTTATTTTATAAAAGTTTTAGCAAAATTAATATAATAGAATCTTTTATGCCGGATACGGAAGTAGATATATTGTTTTATACATATGGTACTGATTATGATAAAATGAAAACTTTGATAAAATCATGTAAAGAAAATAATATAAATATTAATGCAGATGGCATAGGGTCTAAATGGAATGGAAATAAAGATAAACCAACAAATTTTATAAAATTTTTAAATGAATGTAAAGACGAGCAAATAGTAATGTTTGTGGATGCAAATGATGTTATATTCTATGATAATCCAGAAAATATTAAAAAAAAATTTTTAGAATTTAATAAAAATATTGTAGTTTCGGCAGAAAAGTTTTGTTGGCCAGATGGTGACATAAGTAAATATTATCCAGAAGAAACTAAAAATGAAACTTTTAGATATGTAAATTCGGGTACTTATATTGGATATGCTAAAGATTTAAAAGAAATGTTAAATAGTTATAATTCTGGTAATAATTGTGTAAAATATAATCAACAAGATGATAATATACCTGGTGGATTTATAAGTGATCAACGATGTTTGCACAAATATTATTTAGAAAATTTAGACAAAATAGCAGTAGACCATAAACAAAAGATATGGTCAATATGTTCTGGTACAAATCGTGAAAATTATGATATAGAAGGGTATAACAAATTATATAATAAAATAACAAATGAACAATCTTGTGTATTACATACTAACGGGGGTCAATATTGGTATAATGAATTATATAAGTAATAAGTAGAAATATGAAAAAAAAATGTATTATACTTAATATAATATTAATTATTTTAATAATTATAACAACACTGTATTATATATATCAAAAAATCAAATATAAATATATAAAAGAATTATTTACTGATAAAAAATATAAATTATTTACAGATTTTTTGAAATCACAAAGATTAGTGTATAATGAAAATGAAATTAATACAAATAAAGATTATATTAATTATAGTAAATTAGTTGATAAATTATTAGTTAAAGATAAATTATCAGATATATCAGATATATCAGATATATCAGATTTGCATGTAGCAAAAGTTTTAAGAATATACAAAAACACAAGTGAAATAAATATAGATAACTTACCTGATAAATTTGTAATCAAACTAAATCATTGGTCTGGTGATACTTTTGTTGTAAATAAAGAAAAAATTAAGGATGTTGATGAATTTAAAACACTTATAGCAAACCAATTTGACGATAAATTAAATCAAGTTTATACAGATTCACATGAATATCTTTATAGATATATAAAACCGCAATTATTTATAGAAGAGTTTTTAAATATAGATAAAATAGAATATAAATTTCATGTTATTCATGGAAAAGTTATATGGATTTATATAAAAAATTTTGAAACAAATAAAACAAACATCTATACAAAAGATTGGAATGAATTAGATATTGACGCACATTATAATAAAGAAAGATTTAAATTTAATAAACCAAATAATTTAAATAAAATAATTAATATTGCTGAATTATTAGCAACTAAATTTAATATAGATTATGCCAGAATTGATTTTTATACAGTTGAAAAAAAGATATATTTTGGTGAATTTACAATGACACCGCATGCTCTAGATTATGTAATTAAACCTGTAGAATTTGATGAATTATTAATGAAATTTTATAATACTAAAAAAGTAGATTATAATAAAATAAATAAATATATTCGTACATAAAAAATTATAAATTAATATAATAAGATAGAAATGATTGCTTTAAAAATAAATAATATATTAAATTATATTAATTCACTTTACTTTAAATGTTGTAATTTAGATGATACTGATTTTGTTAAAATAGAAAAAGATAATAAAGAAAATATAAACTTTTTAGATTATGATAATTATTATTGGTAAATGAAATTTAATAATATTTATTTGTCAATAATTGAATTTTTTGTTAGTTATAATATAAAGATGATAAAAAAAATATTTATATATTGGGATGCAAACTTTGAAAATGCTTCATTTATGATAAAAGAATGTTTAAAATCATGGAAAAAAAATAATATAGATTGGGAAATAATTGAATTATATGATAATAATTTAAATAATTATATTGACCGTGATGAATTGGAATTTTTAAATGAAAAAAATATTACAAAGACTCATTATTCTGATATAATAAGATTAGTATTATTAGAAAAATATGGCGGGTGTTGGTGTGATGCAACAACATTTTGTAATAAAAATTTATCAGAATGGTTAATTAATTATATATCAAGTGGTTTTTTTGCATTTAATTATGATAAAAACGCTAAATATATGTTATCAAGTTGGTTTTTATATGCTGAAAAAAATAATTATATAATATCAACATGGAAAAATGAATTATTAAATTATTGGAGAAAAAATGATATACAAGATGATTATTTTTTATTACACAATTTGTTTAAAGATTTATATATCAAAGATAGTAAATTTAAAAAAATATGGGATGATACAACCAAAATAGATACAAATTTACCACATTTTTTACAATGGAAATCTGATATATATAATGATATAACTGATAAAGAAAGAAATCATATAAATAATAAATTAAGCCCGCTGTATAAATTAAATAGACGCAAATGGTATGATAATAAATATAATAAAAATACAGTAATATATTATCTATTTAATACTTAAGACATTATATATAATTAAACTAATAAGAATGAATAATTATATAGACGATACATTTAATATTTTATTAATAGATAATTTATTTGATTTGTGTAAACATACTTTTTACTTATATATATTAGATAATTTAATTCAATTAATAACAACATCTAAAGGAAGATGGTATAAAATACATTTTGTGGTAAATAGTTTTACAGTTTATCATATATACAATGATGTAATAAATATGATAATAGACCCTATAAATAATTATGTGATATTTGATAGTGATGATAACATGGCATTAAATTTAATGAATTATCATTTAAGTTTACACGTATATCATTTATTATTTTTTAAAAATTTAAATTTTTGGGATTATTTCCATCATATAATATTTGCATTTTTTGGTATAATACCAGGTATGTTATTTACACATTCTAATCAAATGTATTTTCAAATGATATCAGGAGGAGGTTTAACTGGTATGATAGAATATGGTTCATTAAGTTTAGTAAAACACGATATTATTAGTAAAATAATTCAGAAAAAATTAAATCTATTTTTATATATATTTATTAGACTTCCTATTTGTATAACAGGCTCTGTTTATAATATGTTAGCATATTATAATGGTTATATAACTGATCCATTATGGATAACTATTTATTTAAATACATTAATGTATTTAAATGGGACATTATTTACATATTTGACTTGTGATAGTTATTATAAATTAATTAAAAGTCGCGAAACTCGCAAAACTCGCGAAACTCACGAAACCCGCGAAACCCGCGAAACTACAGAATAAGATAATATTAATCAACTTCTTCCATTTTAGTTTCTACCGAATCATCTTCTACCAAATCATCTTCTACCGAATCATCTTCTACCGAATCATCACATGCGATACATTGTTTATCTAAATCAACATCGTCTTTATTATCATGTTCATTTTCATCAATTGATAAACCCAATTTAACCATATTGTACATTCTATCCGAAAATAATTTTGGATCTTCAATTGTAAAACCAGATGAGAGCAATGATGTATCATACATTAGATAAATTAAATTTTTTAATGTAGTATCATTTTTATCCGAATTAAATTTATTGATTAAGTCTTTAACAATTATGTGGTCTGAATTTAATTCAAGAGTTTTTTTAGATGACATATACGAATTCATTGAATTATTATTGAGTGCTTGTGCCTTCATAATTCTTTCCATATTTGCAGACCATCCGTATTCAGATGTTACAAGACAACACGGGGACGATACAAGGCGATTTGACATGACTACGTTTTCAATTTTTTTATCTAAAATCATTTTAATTGATTTACAAAACTCCTCGTGTTTTTCAACATTATCACTGTCGTCTAATTTAAAATTTGCTTTAGAAATATTAACAAATTTTTTACCATCATATTCTTTAACTTGTTGCATCATATATTCGTCGATAGGGTCTGTCATATAGATAACTTCTAATTTTTTCTTACTAAGTTTTTCTAAAAATGGCGCTTTTTCAACATATTCTTTAGATTCCCCAATAATATAATATATATCATTTTGTTCATCTTGCATATTTGAAACATATGTTTCGAATGAAATCAATTCATCATTAGATTTAGATGACGGGTATCTAAGCAATTTAATTAATTTTTCTCTATTAGCATTGTCTTCATGAATTCCTAATTTAATATTTTTTGAATATTGATCGTAAAAAGTTACATATTTATCATTGTCTTTTGCAATTTCACTAAATAATTCTAATATTTTTTTAACAATATTTTTTTTCATTACTTTAAGAATTTTATTTTGTTGCAAAACTTCTCTTGAAATATTCAATGGTAAATCTTCTGAATCAACAATTCCTTTGACAAAACTCAACCATTCAGGACATAAATCATTATTATCATCTGTTATAAATACTCTTCTAACATAGAGTTTGATGTTATTAAGTTTTTTATTTTTTGTAAAACTATCTTGTGGTGCTTTTTTTGGAATAAATAAAAGTGACTTAAATTCAATTTGTCCCTCAACTGTAAAATGTTTTAGAGCAAATTCTTCTTCCCAGTCATTTGAAATACTTTTATAAAATGAAGTATATTCCTCGCTTGTAATGTCGTTTTGATTTCTAATCCAAATAGGTTTTTGAATATTGCATAATTCCCAATCTTTTTCAATTCGTGTTACCTTTTTCATTTTTTTAGTATATGTTTTATTTGTTTCTTCGTCAACATCTTCAATTTCAGGGTCGTCATCATCTTTCGTTTCCTTATCAACTTCTTCAAATTCCAGTCCGTCATCGTCTTTCGATTCCTTATCAACTTCTTTAATTTCCGCTTCGTCATCATCTTCAACTTCTTTAATTTCCGGTTGGTCATCATCTTCAAGTTCTTTAATTTCCGGTTCGTCATCATCTTCAACTTCTTCTTCAATACTTTTGTCAACTTGAATTGAAATTGGGTAATTAATAAATGCACTATGTTTTTTAATAAGTTCTTTAATTTTATTAGTTTCCAAATATTCTAATTGTTCTTCTTTTAGATATAAATCAATTTTTGTTCCCCTTTTAAGGTCATTGTCCACGTCTTTTGTAACTGTAAAAGTACCCCCAGCCGAAGAAACCCACACATATTGGTCATCGTCGTTGTTTTTAGAAGTTACAACAACTTTATCAGCAATAAGATATGACGAATAAAATCCAACACCAAATTGTCCAATCATACTCATATCAGCACCCGAAGATAATGCTTCCATAAAATTTTTAGTACCCGATTGTGCAATAGTACCTAAATTATTAATTAAATCAGATTTAGTCATTCCGATTCCCGTATCAATAATTGATAATTTTTTATTGTCTTTATCACAAATAATATGAATAAAAAACTCAGGTTGTTCTTTTAAAATCGTATTATCCTTCAAAGATTGATATCTAATTTTATCAAGCGCGTCTGATGAATTAGAAATTAGTTCTCTTAAGAAAATTTCTTTATTGGAATAAAATGTATTGATTATAAGAGATAATAATTGATTAATCTCTGCTTGAAATGCATATGTTTCACTTTCTTTTTCCATTATTTTAATTTAATTATAATTTATTCTTTTATATAATTTAAAAAATGATTTAAATATTACATTTAAATAGTATTAAAGACAAATTAAATAATGGATATTGACATTATTATTAAAACTATTAAGGAAATGTTAATACAGAGAGGGGATAATATAGACGAATTTGAAGAACATGAAAAAGAAGTAGAAAGAGAAGAATTTTATAGCGATAATAGAATTTTAGAATTTCATACATCAAATACTACATTAATTTTTGCAATGACAAAAAAACTTAAAAAAAATATTTTAGATGAATTAAAAAGCTATCAAGAAGATTTAACAAAATTTGTATTAAAATATAATAATAAAAAAAACATAATATTGATTTTTAATAATGATATTATTTCAGCACCAATTTTACAACAAATAAATAAATATGATAAAATATTGCAAAAAAACAATGGTATTTTACAATACTTTTATTCTAAACAATTGTGTTTTAATCCTACAGAACACGAATATGTTCCAAAGCATGAAAAAATTGATGATAATGATATTCAAAAAATATTAGATCAATATTCCGTTGTAAGTAAATTAAAATTACCATGGATTTATAATTATGATCCTCAAGCAAAATGGTTAGGATTAAAACAGGGTGACATTGTAAAAATTACTAGTTATAATTCAAATAGTGGCACATATTATAGATATAGGTGTTGTATTTAAATATAATAAATATACTATATAATTAGCAACTGTAAAAAATCAAGAGATAATGGGCACACAGACAAACACGGTAGATGTAGAAATACAAAATGCACAGGAGGCGGCAGAGAAGGCAATGCAGGTGATGCAACGGCTCGAGGCGGAGGCACTGGAAGCTGAGGCGGTGGCGGCAGCAGCGATGGCAGATAGGTCTCCCGATACTACAACGCAAGAGATGCAACTGCTCGAGGAGATGGCGGCATACGCGATGGCAGAGAGGAAAGCGCGTCTGCACACGGCGCAGAACGAAGTAGTGACGGCGAGAGAGAAGCTCGCTGAGCTGCTGAGGATTGCACACGAGAGAGAGGAGAGGCAGAGGAGGGAGGAGGAGAAGGAGCGTGAACAGGAGCGCGACATGCTGGAGAAGAGGAAGCGGGAGGAGGAGATGCGGAGAGAGCAAGAGAGGAAAGCGCGTCTGCACACGGCGCAGAACGAAGTAGTGACGGAGAGAGAGAGGCTCACTGAGCAGCTGAGGATTGCAGACGAGAGAGAGAGCAAGATGGCGAACGAGGAGATGCGGAGAGAGCAAGAGAGGGATGAGGGGGGGGCGAACACACAAGAGATAGCAACTGGCACAACGATAGAACCCAGTTCAGTCGAAGGTATTAATTTTAAAGATTTAAACTTCAAAATAAAATGTGAAAGTGTCATGAGTGCGATAAATAAAGATATTTTTTTTAGAGATTATGGGGGGGATAATGAGAATATTGTTACAATATGTTTTACATATAATCATAATTTACCAGTAGATATAAATATAAATAAATTTACCTTAAATTTTACAACTAATAATTTATTTGAAGGTTCTATTTTAATTGTTGGTGGAGGTGGTGCTGGTGGTTATAATATTGGTGGTGGTGGTGGTGGTGGCGAAGTAATATATATAGATAATATAACTTTTAAAGGTAATACTGATTATAATATTGTTGTCGGAAAAGGTGGTACTAATGGCGGTAGAATAGGTGAACATAATTATTATACCGGAGATTCTGGTTATAATAGTGGTTTAAATGATATATTAGCAAAAGGAGGAGGAGGTGGTGGTTCATATATATATGATACAGTATATAACTTGCTATCAGAGGGAAATTCACCGACTTTTGCATCCCACGACGGAAAAGGTTTAAATGGAGGTAGTGGTGGGGGGGGGNGTGGTTTTCAATATAATAAAGACTACAAACAAACCAAGGTACGCGGAGAAAAAACAAGTTTACATAATCCATTAGCGGGATTTGATAATTATTATTCATTTGGTTCTAATGGTGGAATTGGAATCGGTTATGAATCGATAACATCACATTGGGGTGTACTTGTTAGAGGGGGGGGTGGAGGTGGTGCCGGAGAAAACGGCGAGGATTCGGGAACTGATGGTAATATTTTAAATGGAAAAGGAGGTAATGGAAAAGCAATAGAAGATATTAGAATTAATACTGGTGATTTTATGTTTTGTCCAATTTTAAATATTCAAGGAATCAAATGTGAAGATGCTGACGTACCAGATTTTGTAACAGGTGGTACTAAAAAAGTAATGAGATCAAAAATGAATAGCGATAATAAATATTATTATTGGGGTGGGGGGGGTGGCGCCGGTGCTTTTAATGCTAAAGGGGGTAATGGAGGTATAGGCGGAGGTGGCGGAGGTGGTACGTATGATATCAACAGCAGCACCACCAACCCCGCAGACGCGGTATCAGCGGGAATACATAACACCGTGTTATATTTTAATGCCGACAGTACCGACAGTACCGACAGTTTGCATAATGGAAAAGTATCAATAGAAACCATAACCATGGACAATGATAAGCTTAATATATCAAAAGGAGGAGATGGTATAAATAATACAGGAGGTGGTGGCGGAGGTGGTGGATTAGCGTCAAATGGGGGCAAAGGTGGTTCTGGAATTGTAATTTTACTTTTAAATAAAATTGAAAAAGAAATTATTGAAAAAGAACCAGAAAATTCTTTGTTGAATATTGAAACAGTGTTATCGGAATTTGAAAATAATAAAAAAGAATTTGGTAAAAATATAAGTAAAATGTATAATTATAATATTAAAGAACATAGAGAATTTTATGATTATATGGATGCATTATACGAAGATGAACTTTTAATAAAAAATATACCACATGATACTATAAAAAACGAGCTTGAAAATCATAGGGTAGACTTTACATTATTAAAATACAATTACAATAAAGATATATACAATACAAAATTTCATCACTATTTAAAAATAATATTTGATTTAAAAATAAATTATGATAGTTTTTTATTATATTCGAAAAAAAGAAATGAAAATATATTCATTCCAACTGATAGTTTATACGACTATCAACGACTTATTATTATTATAATAGATATTATCGAAGATATAATGATATTAATTAGAAATAATAAAGATTATCACGAATTAATAAACAATATAGATATATTACAATTCGATTTATTAGGCAGAAGTAGAATAACTTATAATGGAGATAATGTTAGCGATTACTATACATATAGAGAACATAACAACACAAAAATTATGACATTTTATATTTCTGATAACAATATTTTTACTGTTAATAATAATATTGTGCAGACGGAGTCAGAAGGTGATGATAAAATTATAACAGCGGCACATTTAGAGAATTATGGTATAGATAATATAGAGCTGAAAAAATTATTACAGTATAACACTGTAAAAGAGTGTTATACTAATTATTTACTAGATAAAAATGATATGAATTTATTTATAAAAATGTATTTATACAGTTTATTAAAAATTAAAAAACATAATTTTATTAAAAATATATTAACAATATATATATATATAGGTATTGTTCATATATTGCAAAATTTTTATAAGGAATGCGAAGAATTTTTATTAGGGGATGTTGTTTCTAATTATACAATTGATAATGAATTATCGTTATGTAGTAATAAATTATATCAAAATTTACAAAGTTTCAATTTAGTTGTAAGTAAAATGAAATCTTTACTAGGTTACACATTTATAAGTGAATATATAAATGATTATAAAATAAATATTGCTCGCGTGGTGGATGCAAATTGTCCTCTTACTACATTAGAATTATACCCTTTTGATAGTGAAATTATAATTTCAATGTTATATAAAAAAACAGAAACTAATCATTCGACAGAAGCAATTACAATAGATTCTAAAGTAGATGCGATGAAATCTAAAGATTATTATAAGAAAGATTTAAAAAATAGTTTTTTAATTGAAATTGAAAAAAATAGATATAGTATAAATGATATTAAATTTATAAAAAAAAATAATAGAAATATAGTTGAATTAATAATAGATGATAGATATAGCAAAATATGTAAAAATAAAGAGCAAATACAAATTAAGGATATTTATATACAAGCAAAGGATTCTACTCATATAAATGAAATATATGATAGTGATGTAAAAATATTAGATACATATAATAAAAAAATACAGACACAAAAAAAAGATTTAGATAATATAAATGATATGTATGGTAAATATAAACATTATTTCGAGATATTAAAATATAAAAATAATATTTATTATTTTCTACTATTTTTAATATTAGCAATTGTAATAATATTAAATATTGCAAATATAAATTCATATATGAAAACAATAGTTTATTTGATAAGTTTAACAATTTTAGCAATTTTAATAATATATAATTACTTTACAAAAGTAAATTTGAAAACAATCGAAAAATATGAAAATACTGACGATAATGATATTTTTAGGGATTACTACAAAATATCTAGAGCAGAAGTGACGGAATGTACAGCAAGTGGTGAAGCAAGTGGTGAAGCATATCTTATAACAATAAAGCTATCAGATGAAGATAGTAGCAAATTAAAAATAAGAAAGTTTAAGAATGATGATAAAAATACAGACGATTATCTAAATAATTTAATTAAAAAAGATTTAAGAATATATTATATTGCACCACCGGATAGTGGAGGGTCTGAGGATGAGTTTACTACATGCATAGACGTTATGGGTGTTCCACAATATGTTTTAAAAAATATAAATGATATTGTTATAGACGATAGTGATATTCATTATTATTATATAAAAAATATACAATTTCTACATAATAAAGAAATTTCTATCCCAGGTGAATTACAAAATGTTGGATTGGTAAAAAATGATGAAACTTTAATACAAAAACTTATTATAGATATAAATAATTATGAAACAATAACGACTGCACATAGAAATTCATTGTGTAATGATTTAACAAATCCTGACACTGAAAGAAAAGAAATAACTGAAAAAAAGTTGATATATGTATATACAGTGAGAAATGATTTATTAAGATATATTAATAATAAATTTATAAATGTAAATAAAATAATAGAATCCATAGAATTAGAGAATGCAAATAATTTGTCAAATAAAGTACACAAAAGTTTAACAAATGAAAAAAAAAATTTATTGCATTATCAAAAAGATTATGATAATAAAAAATTAAAAAATATAAATGTAAATAATTTATACAAACATGAAATATTGTATCAAACAGCATTTATTAATTTTATACTATTATTTTCAATGATAGTTGTATTATTATTATTACTATTAAATATGTTTCCATCAAAAATAATATATATAATGATAATAGGATTTATATTAATAAGTGTTAATATATATAATTATATATTAAATTCTTTGTATTCAACAAGAAGAGATGCAAATAAAAAATATTGGTAAAATATATATAAAGTATATATATAATTGTTATATTAAATGATTAGAAGATCACTAAGAAAATATAAAAACGATAATAATTCTGAGAATTCTCATAATTCTGATAATTCTGATAATTCTGATAATTATCATAATTCTGATAATTCTGATAATTCTGATAATTCTCATAATTCTGATAATTCTGAAGATAGTGATTTTGAAGTATATACACAAAGCGAGAGCGAAGAAGAAAGTGAATATGAAGAACATATAAATAATAATAAACGAAAAAAAGATACAGAATATGACTATAATACTAATACTGTTAAAAAATTGTTAAAAGGTAATGTTATTTTAGTTTTGAATAATAATAGTGATTTTATGAATTCAAATGAAGGTAATAACGAAGAGGAAGAAAATTACGATCATGAAGATAATGATAACATTTGTAAACAAGGAACCAATGATAAAAAAATGAAATATAACGATATATTGGTATCATATAATAATGTTGAAAAAAATTATTTCAATAAATTGAATGATGATGAGAAAGACAGAATATATCAGTTAGAGAAATCTTTAATTAAAAATAATAATGATGACATTCCAACAAGATTTAAATTATTAGATTATGATATTAATAATATAGTAAAAAAATCAATTATTTATAATATTGAACAATTAAATTTTATGTGTAAATCAAGTAGTGAATATTTCAAATTACATAATTGGATTAGTATTTTATCCAAAATACCTATTGGTAAATATAATAAATTGGATATAACATCTGGTGATAATGTTAGTTATTATTTAGAAACAATTAAAAAGAATATAGATGATAATATATATGGACACGACGAAACAAAGCAGCAAATTATTAGAATATTAGCACAATGGATAAGTAATCCTGAAAAAACAGGCTATGTAATCGGAATAAAAGGGCCACCTGGTGTAGGGAAAACAAAACTAATAAAAGAATGTATTTGCAAAGCGATGAATTTCCCTCTAGCATTTATATCATTAGGCGGCGTCGACGATTCTTCATATTTATCTGGGTTTAATTATACATACGAAGGGTCTAAATATGGAAAAATTTTAGAGTGTTTAATAAAAAGCGAAGTTATGAACCCGGTTTTTTTATTTGACGAATTAGATAAGGTATCTACAACTTCGAGAGGAGATGAAATTATAAATACATTAATACATTTAACAGATCCTGTACAAAATGATAGATATATAGATAAATATTTTCAAGAAATTGATTTAGATTTATCTAAATCAATTATAATTTTTACATATAATAATGAGGATTATATTAATCCAATTTTGAGGGATAGAATGATTACTATAAATGTAAAGGGTTATACAAGTAAAGAAAAATTTCAAATAGCAAAAAATTATCTTATTGATGAATTATTGCCAAAATATAATATGAAAAAGGGTGATATTATTTTTGATGATAATTTACTAGAACTTATTGTAACACAAATGAGTATGGAAGAAGGGGGTGTTAGAAATCTAAAAAGAGAATTAAATAATATTATTTCATGGATTAATATGATGCGATATATTAAAATTGATAATTTAGTAATAAAATTACCTTTTAATGCAAATATAGATTATTATAATAAATATTGTAAAAAAAAAATGAGAAATACATATGAATCTATGAGTATGTATTTATAAAATTATATAACATATAATTAATATATATATAAAATGTCAAAAATAGTATCATTAATAGTTGCATGTACTTTAGAAGGAGGAATTGGTTATAGAAATAGTATACCTTGGAATATAAAAGATGATATCCGAAAGTTTAAAGAAATAACAACATCAACGTTGGATAAATCTAAAAAAAATGCTGTCATAATGGGTTCAAAAACATATATGTCATTACCTATTAGAAATTTAAAAGACCGTGTAAATATTGTAATAACAAGAACAGATGAGAATAACGAACTTTATAAAAAAAATAATATAATTAAATTTGTATCTATAGATTTAGCATTATTATATTGTGAATATAATATAGACATTGAAAATATTTATATTATAGGAGGATCTTATTTATACAATTATTTTTTAAAAAATTGCGAATTAGTAAATAATATATATTTAAGTATTATAAAAGATAATTATGAATGTGATACTTTTATAATTATTGATACTATATTTAAAAAATTTAATTTAGTAAAAGATTTAAATTATAAAAACGATGATTGCATATCATATATATGTTATAATAAAATATAACATAAAAACGCTTCGATATATATGGGGTGTCTTCCTTTATTTGTTAAATTTAATTTATGATCAAGTTCCGCTGCTTTTTCGATGATATTAATATCAATATTTTTTACAATATATATGTAGTCATTTAATATATCAGAAATTGTAATATTATATTGAAAACAATAATATGACATTTTTCTAATATCATCTAAATTATTTTTTTTTTTATTAAATTTTTTAATTAAATCTAATAATGGTGGAAATTTCAAATTACAAAATTCTTCAGTTATTAAATGAGGTTCTTTATCTTCGATTTCTGAAATAAATATNGCAAAAATTAAATTTCTACAATTTGATTTGGATAAAATTTTGTTAAATTTTTTATTTAAAATTTTATTAAAAATTANTTCTATTTCATGAGTTTTAAATTGCGGAATTCTAAAATATGTAAATCTACTTATAATTGCATTTTCTATATTTGAAATTTTAAATGTTGTACATATAAAATATACATTTGATGAATATTTTTCTAATAATATTTTTAAAATTGAAAATTGTTCATTAAAAAAATCGATATGTTTTATAATAACTAAATGTTTTTCGTTATATATATTTCTTATTTTAACTAAATAACCTATAAAATTTGTTAATAATTCATAATTTTTACAGGAGTTAGGGTCAATTAAATTAATTTCAAAAAAATATTTATTTTCATAATAAGTAATATTTTTATCCCATATACTTTCTTTTTTATATATAGATGATATATTAAATTTTTTTTTAATTAATTCATTAATAAATAAATCAAGAGGAAATCCATTATTGGAATATAGTAAAATGTTATTATTAAAATATTTAATAAAATTAAATATTTTAATTAATTCATTATTAGATTCTATTATATTGTAAAAATTATTTTCAAGTTCATTCATTATAATATGTTGAATATATATGATTTATATAAAAATAACTTTTTATTTTAATATATTATGAATAAGAACCCTTATAAAATTTTAGGAGTAACTAAAAATTCATCCATAGATGAAATTAAAAAAATATATAAAAAAATAGCATTGGTATGTCATCCAGATAAAACATTAAATGAATCTGAAAATGTAAGAGATATNATGAATATTAAATTTAAAGAAGCAACAGATGCATATAAATTATTNATAAATAATCCAAATATTGATTATGATAATTACTTTGCTTCTGATTTTTATAGTAATTATGATGATTCNTATAATGATAGTTATAATTATAATGATTGGATAAATTTATTTTCTGACTTTATAAATACAAACGATGATGCAAAAAATTATATTAGTGATATAGCAAAAATATTTAGAGATAATAATATAATTAAAAATAAAAAATTTTATAAATTTACTAATATTCCTATTATACATAAAATAACATTAAATGTAACTTATAAAGAATTAATAAATAATACAAAAAAAAAATTACAATTGATATTAAAAAATATTAGTGAAACAGTTTATATTAACATCAATGCTTTAGATTCTTTCCCATTTATAAATAAAATATATATAGACGAAGATGATGTAACACATGAAATACATATTAAAATAAAGATAATTAAATGTAAAGATTTTGTATATAAATTGGTAGATAATAGAATAAATATCTATTATAAAATAAAATATAATTTATATGATTATCTTAATGGTTATAAAACGCGTATAAAATATATAGATGAAAAATATTTAGATATTGATATACCACAATTTACTTTAAAAAAATATGAATTACATAATAAAGGAATAAAAGGTGGGTCATTATTTATAAAAATTAAATTTAATAATAAGAATATAAATAATAAATATTGGGGCGAATTGAATAATGATGAAAAAAAAATATTTAATAAATTGTTGTTTAATATTTTACATTAATTTTGTATAAATAAAATGATATATAAATATAACAATTTTATAATATAATAAAATGAATTTACAAGATAATAATATTAAATTTGTTGATTTATTTTGTGGTATTGGTGGTTTTCATCAAGCAATTTGTAAATATAATTCACAATGCGTAATGGCGTGTGACAAAGATAATAAATGTAGAGAAATTTATGAATTAAATTATGGTATTAAACCTAAAAAAGATATTAAAAATATTGATGAAAAAAAACTACCAGATTTTGATATATTATGTGCTGGATTTCCATGTCAATCTTTTTCAAATGGTGGTAAAAAGAAAAATTTAAATGACCCTCGTGGAACTTTATTTGAAGATATTTTAAGAATAGCGCAAGAAAAAAAACCAAAATTTATGTTTTTAGAGAATGTTAAACATATTAAAAAAATTGATGATGGTAAAACTTTTACACATATTATAAACAGAATTAATGAAACTGGATATTATGTTAATAAGAAAGATACTATATTCGAATTGAGTCCGCATAATTTAGGTATTCCACAGCAACGCGAAAGAGTCATATTTGTATGTATTCGAAATGATATATATGATAAGAATAATATTATAGATTTTAAATTACCAAATATAAAAATTGATTTTGATAAAATAATAGAAAAAGATAAAAAAATAACAGATAAATATAAAATCACTAAAGATATAGAAAATATTTTAAATGTATGGGATGAAATGATAAAAATATTTGATGAAAACGAAACATTAAGCCCAACAATAATGTGTAATGAATTTTATAAAAATTATACTGAAGACGAATTTAATAATATTATAAAATGGAAACAGTGTTATATTAAAAAAAACAAAGCAATATATAATAAATATAAAAAAGAATGGGATGAATGGTATAATAAAAATAAAGAAATAATACAAAAAAAAAAAATTAATGGTAAATTAGAATGGCAGGCGGGTAATAAAAAAGCAAACGATACAATATGGAATTATTTTATTCAATTAAGACAATCTGGTATTAGAGTTAAAAAAACTAATTATTTTCCAACACTAGTCGCAATTGTGCAGACACCAATCTACGCTAAGGAAAAAAGATATATAACACCCCGAGAATGTGCTAGATTGCAATCTTTTCCAGAGGATTTTATTATTCATAAGAATGATAAAATAGCATATAAACAATTTGGTAACGCTGTTAATGTTGATGTTGTAAGTCATATAATAGACCTTACATTCAATGCATATTCATTATTTGATGAATGACCATTTATCGCTGCGTTCTAAGAATTAAATCAATATACTTATTATACTATAAATNATTTATAGTATAATAAGTATATTGATATATATATATATATTTATAAATTTTTCGCATTGTTTTATATAAAAATTATATAAAGATATTATAATATTAATTATTATAAAGTAAATATGCCACCAAGAACTGTTAAACCAAAAAATGTCATCGTAGCAGAACCAGTAACACATGTTAAAGAAGAAGTTGTAGATAAAAAGGTTAAAAAAGACCTTAAAGTAGAAGATGTTGTTGTAAAACAAGAACTTGATAAAGTTTCAGAATGCGTGGTTGAAGAAAAACAACTAGGAGATACTCTTATTTCAGAACTAAGTGACAAAATTAGTTTTGTTCAAACTGAAATGAAATCAATTCAACAAACTCTAAAACTTCTAACAAAAGAATATGAAAAACAAAAGAAGGTTATTGCAAAAGTACAAAGAAAAAGAGAAAATGCTAAAAAATCACCATCCGGATTTGCAAAACCATGTAAAATCTCTAATGAACTATGTAAATTTGTTGATATCCCAGAAGGTTCTGAAAGATCTAGAACTGATATTACAAGATATATTAATGCATATGTAAAAGAAAAAAATCTAAATAATCCTGAAAACAGAAGGGAATTTTTCCCTGATGTAAAACTTCGCGCTATTCTTAATGTAAACGATAAAGAAAAAGTCACATATTTTATTCTACAACGTCTAATCGCACATCATTTCCCTCTAAGTATCAATAAGCAAAATGCTTTAGCTGCACTTGCAGCACAAGAAGCATTAGAGGCTAGTAAATCTGCGAAATAGATAACTTTTTTTTATATAAATATTATTAAATTATAATATTTAAATGGATACATTTATATCAAAAAATAATAAAGATAGGCTATTTGAAGGATGTACTAAATTACTAAGTACTAAATTACAAATAACAGTAGATAAAATATTATTAAATGATAAATTGGTAGAAATAATTGATTTAATTAAAAATACAAAAAATTTAAATGAACCTAATATAGATTTAAAAACACTGAATAATATTTGTTTAACAAATATTAAAAATTTTTATTCAAACGAAACTGGTGTTAACGAATCAATAATACAAAATAAAATAAGTAATTTAGAGTTAAAAAGAAATGACATATTACAAAAATACAATAATAATGTTATAAATTCTATAAATAATAATAAATCATTTGTAATAACTTCACTTAATTCAANATCTTTCAATCAATACAATTTAGAAAATATTAATTTAGATTATAATATGATATCATTTAGACCAAATAAATTAATTTTACCAAAATATATTAATAACATTCTGCCGTATATTTCNCTTAATATATATATTAATAATAATATATTAACATATAACTATNTATGTTCTTTCAAAAATGATATTTGGGACACTTGGACAACTGATGATAATTATATATTTAAATTAGAAAATAATATATTAAATTATTCATTTACTGATTATAATGATAATTTAATTAATTTTGATTTGACCAAAATTCCTATTAAAAATGTTACCATTAAAGATGATTATATATATATAAATATAGATAAGTATATAAGTTATTTTGAAAATAAAAGTTATTTAATTGTAGAAAATACTAAAAAAAAATATAAAAAAAATATTAATACTATTAATAATAATAATATTATTATACATAATGACAATGATAAAATTTTTTTAAATAATTTATTAATTTCTAATATTATATTATATGAAAATCAATTCTCATTAATAATGAACTTTTATAGTAAATAATCAGTTATACTTGTAAATAAGAAAATAATTAATGAAATTGTTGATAACCTATATTTATACTCGGATTTCTCTTCTTCATTTAATTTTGTGTTAGAACTCTCTAATATTTTTTTGTCACTATTTTTTAAATATATATATATAATTATTATAAATAATATAAATGTGAATATATGTGTACTTATTCCATAATAATTAATGTGTAAATTAACATAATTAAATAAAATTCTCATTTTATAATTGTCTAAATTTACTAATATTATAAATAAAACTAAAATAACTATATATATTACCACAAATAATATTATTAACATATTAAACGATTTAATAAAATCATAATCTAATAAAAAATTAACAGTTAATAATGCTAACTGTCTTATTATAAAAATTAAAACTATAAATATTACTTTATCCGTATTCGTTATTTCTAAAACATTTTCAGGATTTAAATCATTAACTTTTACAGAATTGTAAAAATCATCATCGTTTTCTTGTTGTGTTTTGTTTTTTTTAATATTATTATTCGTATATTTATTGAATATTCTACTAAATATATTATCATTTTTCAATTCATTGAAATTTATTTGATTTCCATCATTTGTTACATAATTTACCTCATTACTGTCTGTACTTTTATTTGTTAATCTATTTTCGATATGTGTTATTTTTTTGTATAAAGTATCATATATATTATATTTATAATTATCAAATACATTTTTTTCTATATTTAATTTACTTTGTATATTATGTATACTATTTTCATCATTTTTAAAAAGTTCTGTTAATACACTTAATGTACTATTTATCAATTGCTTTTTTTCTTTTTTTGAATCAGCTTTAATTTTTTCACTTTCTATTTCAAATTGATCACGCGAACGACCGCCGCCCCAGTGATTTTGATGATAACCCACACTATCGGGCGACGACGAATACTGTCTTTGAGAATTTTTTTCTAGTTTTTCGTCGCGTTGTTTATTTATTTTTTCATATGCATTTTTAGTTTCACTTAATATACTTTCTACCTTTTTAACTAATTTTTTTAAAACCGATTCAATATCTTTGATATTTTGATAATAATTATTTATATTTTTTCTAAATTTATTATCCAATTTCACTATTATATCGTCTATATCATGAATTGCTTGCATTTTTTTATTATTATCATTTTCGTATATAACAATTAATATGTTATTATCGTTTAAAATTATTTTTTTGACTTCATTAAAATATAATTCTATATTATCTATTAAATTTAAAATACCATCATTTTCATTAAATATTTTACCAATAATTTTAGTATTAATATATTCATATTCTGTATTTAATTTTGCATTTTCTTCTTCTATATATGATATATAAACGGATGTATCATCATTATATGGTTTAAAAGTATTATAAAAATCGATTTCTTTCAAATTACTTTTCAATTCTTTAACTAATGATATTAAACCTGTTTCTGGTTCTTCGTATAATTTTGTAATATATTTACTATTTATTGTTAGTTTATTTTTTATTTCTTGTAACTGTAATATTATTTTGTTTTTTTCCTCACTGCTCACATCTGTTGATATTTCACTATTATCTGAAACAATATTTATTTTTTTTTTCTTTGGTTTTTTCTTATATTTTTTCTCTTTCTTTTGTTCCTTATCATTATCATTATCCTTATCCTTATCCTTATCATTATCCTTATCTTTATCCGTATCCTTATCATTATCCTTATCATTATCATTATCAGTATCCTTATCTTTATCCTTATCAGTATCCTTATCACTATCATTATCCATATCACTATCCACATCACTATCCCTATCCATATTTCTATCCCTATCCATATCACTATCCATATCACTATCATCATACTTATCCTGTAATAATTGCTTTGATGACAAAGAAGATATTGATTCTTCGGGTAGATTCATTTTTCTAAATTCATTTTCTGCAAATTTTTTTTGTTCATCATAATTATCTCCCGGGGCTCCACCACTGAATAACAACTTTAATGTGTTTCTATAAAATACAGAATTCCCCCCACTCATACGGTTTATATCACGATTATCTGGGTTATCTGGGTTATCTGGGTTATCTGGGTTATCTGGGTTATCATTTAAACTACTATCGGAATCATTCTTTTTAATATCTTTTTCACTTTTTTTATTTTTTTTATTTTTTTTATTTTTTTTTAATTTGTTTAATTTTCTTAATAAAATATTTGCTCTTGACTTAATATCTTTATTATTATGTTCTTTTAATTTATTTAAAGATTGTTCTAATAAATCAATATCATCATATGAATCATGATATTTTAAATCATCTAATTCGTTTTCTATATTATCAATTTCATCTTTTGCACTATTTGTATCATCTTTAGCATCATCATCTTTATTATTTGAATTATCCGGAACTATACTTATAAAAGAACCTAATTTATTTTTAACATATTTTAAGTGTTGAATAACTTTGTCACTTTCTTCATTGTTATTTGTTAATAATTCAACATAATTTTTAATTAATTCATTAAATGATTCTTTACTCTTTGTAATAACTTCATTTGCACCATTAATATTTCTAACAATTCTTCTATATGTTAAATTATTATAATTTTTACTTTTGTTTTTATCAATTTTTTTAATATTTTCATTAATTTCAGTTAATTCATTAATATATTTATTATATTCTGATTCATTTTCATCTTTATCAATTTTATCTATTTTACTTTCTAATTTTGATTTTTCATTTAAAATTTTTGTATAAATATAATTTTCCAATATTTCATTTATGATATATTCTCTAATTGGGTCATGTAAATCTGAAATTTTATCCATACTCTATCTAAATTAAATATTACTTTTTCTAATAATTCATTGCAATAATTGATGTAAAAATCCATACGGCGAATGTATAATTTGATATCATATTGATAATTTTTCTTTTTTGTACATGATTGTAATCAATATCACTATCTGAATTATTTGATTTTAAAGCAATTGGAATTAATGAAAATATAATTAATAAGATAGAATGTATAAATAATCTATTATTTCTACTGACACCACCCCCAGGTATTATATAAAAATAATATAATGAATTTGCCAATGTTGAAAACCCTGTATTACCATAAATTACAGCATTTATATTATAATTATAAGTTATATTTACGATACAGAATATAATAAACAGCAGTATTAAATATATTATTGTATATAATACATAACTATTTATAAAATTATTAGTATAATTCATATTAATAGACCATTCAATTAATTTAATACATATTAATCTAAGTATAAATGTAATAATTATAAATAATATTTTATCCTCTCTAGTAATATTTAAAGTTTTTACAGGATTTATTATATCTTCAATATCATTTAATACAGTTTTATATTTAGATATTTTGGTATTATTTGAATCATTTTTGTTATCAGAAATTTTTTCTAATTTAGATGAATACTCATCTAGATAACTTGTGCCTCCTCCTACAAATTTATCAGTCATATCTTTAATGATTTCATTTTTCTCATTAATTTTATTATCATCTAAATTGTCATTTGCTTTACTTTCTAAAATAGATAATATTCTTTTATTTAAATCCTCTAATTTTATTTTTTTATTTTCAGAATAATTTTCAGAATCTACATCAACTTTTGATAATATATCATGTAATTTTACTATTTTTTTATATATTTTATCCTTTTCTTCCATATTTTCACTAATATTTTTTAATGTATACATAAATTGTTTTAATTCTTCAGGATCCTGTAATATTTTATTAAATCGTTTATAATATGTCCATCTTCTAATATTAAATTTTTTTATCATTTTATCATCAAATAATTCATTTATTATATTATATTTATGACCTTTGATATTTTCGGGTTTTAAATCGCTTGTTTTTGACCAATTAACACCCATTATATTTAATATTTTATTATATTCTTCTTTTAATAATATAAAAAAATAAATATATTATATTTTACCTTTTGTTAAAAATAAACCATAAATTAATCCAATTGATAGTATTATGGATATTAATATTATCATCATTATACTATATTTTTCTTTTAAATAATAATGTAATATTTTTAAAATTAAAAATGCTAATAAAAACCAGAAAATAATAATAATATTACTAATTGTTCTAATATTATTATTATTATAAGGTTGCCATGACTCTTCCATTGTTGCAATACTATTATATAATTCTTTTATATTGGAACATTTAATATTTTCGTTGTCACCTCGCTTGTCACATTTATACTCATTGGCACCAGAAATCTTTTCTATAATATTTGATTTTTCATCAATAACTGTTGCAAAAATATTTATACTTGTATCGTTTGTTTTATTGTTAAAATCAAATGGAAAATAAATAACTGGTAAATTATTTAGTGGTAATAAATTAATATTATCTATATTTTTTAAATATTCTTCATTGTTTTCTGAATTGCCTATTAAATATATATTTTCCATGCCTATTACTATTATTTAATATATTTTATTAAATATAATATAAATAAATATATTATAATTAGACAAATAAAGATATAGTTTACCTCCTTTATTTTTGTATTTATATTTAATATATCTTCCTTTTCTTGATAATTTTTTTCATCCTTTTTATTATCAATTATTTTTAATAAATAATTGATAATATTCTTAATTATCACTAATTTGTCATATTTACTTTTCAAAGTTCCTTGTCTATTTTTGTTATAAAACATATTAAATATAGTTTCTTTTACATCGCTATTAAAAACATCGGCAGACTCCGGTAGATTATAATAAGTGTCTAAAATACTTTTATATTCTGTTGATATTATTGATATTTTTTCTTGCACTTTGCTTATTATATCCGTAAAAGTTTGATATTCTGCTAATGCGGCGTCGTTTTTGTTATAATTACTATTAACATAATCTACAAATTCAATATTGGTTAAAATATCAGAATTAATAAATATTAAATAATTATTGATATTTAAGTTATTTGTCCTAATTGTATTTTCGATTTCTTTATACAACACTTTTTTATCATAATTCGTATTTTCAATATCACATTCATTATTATTATATCTATTTTTATTATTGCATATTATTCTTAATTTATCGTAATCATCTATTATATTTGCTAATTTTTTATTAAAATCATTTAATAAATTTTTATTACTTATATTATCTTCGTTTTTTTTATTATATGGATATATAATGTCGTCGTAATATGGATAATCTTCATTTAAATTGTTATATATATTAATTAAATATAATGAAATTTGATTAGTTTTTTTATTTAAATTATATTTATGTTTAAATATTAAATCTAATTTATTCAAATATGATTCATATAATTTAATAAAATTATTTATATATTCTGTTAATTTTTTTTTCAAGTTGAAATTATCATTAATTGTGTTATCGTCTTTTTCAATAATTTCAGATAAATTATTGTTTTTATCTATAATTTTACTTAGTAAATATTGATTAATAATTATCATATTAATAAATTCGTCAACTATATTATCCACAATGTATTTATACTTTTTTATTTCACTATTTGAATTTATAGCATTAATATTGTTCTTAAATTCAATGGGTGTTAAATAAATAATATCATTTTTATTAGCGATGTCTTTATTATTATAACTTTTCTTAAGTATTATAGTATTATATAATGTATTCATTAACAAATTTCTTAAATATTCTTTGGTTTTTATAAGTAATATCTTAATATTTTCATATTTTTTTTGTGTGTATATTATATCATATAATATAGTATTTGCAATATTGTTATCATACTTTATATTTTTAATATCATTCAATAAATTGTTTAATTCTGAATTATTGTTACTATCTATAGTAAAAATAACTGTATTTTTTATAAGGGATTTAATGTTATTATAAAATAATATAGAACAGTCATATTCATTGTAAAAAACGCCACTAAAATTTGTTTTAAAGTTATAATTATTATTATCTACATTATTATTACATATAGAAGTTATATTTTCAGTTTCATAATTTTTTAACTCTGATGGAAATTCAATAACTATATTTTCAGAATTGTCTTTTAATATAATACTTTTATAAAATAATACATTATTTATAACTGATATAAAAGATGTTGCTGCATTTTTACATAGTGTATTATTCGTATTTTCATATATATAAAATTCATTTTCTAATATTTTATTAAAATTAAAATTAATATTTTTAATATTATTTTTATAACTAATTTTAGGATTATTTATAATGTAATGATTTATCATTTTATTAAATGTATTATTACTTATTAAAATTAATATTATCACATATAAAGATAATAAGGGTATAATTATATTATTTTTGATTCTATTCCCAATATTGTAGTTATAATAACTAATTACTATATTTACAATAAATATAGATAATAATAATATACCAATTATAAATAATAATCCTTGAATATTTTTTCTAAATATACTTTTTTTATCACTTATATATATTTCATTATTATCTTTTTTTGCTATAATTGGATTTGTTGTTATTTTATTATTATTAATAATTTCCATATTTAATTCATCTATTGATTTTGTTATTTTTTGAACTATTATACTTGCTATAAGTGTTTTGTTTGTACCATATTGATGAAGATATGGATTATCTGTTATCAATTTATATAATTCAGTTTCGTATTTATTATTATCTGTATTATTATTATTATTATTATTATATTTTATAATAATATAATGTTTTATTGATTTTATAATTAATGTATCTATTTTTGCTTTTTCGGTTTCTTCAATTTGATTAAATATATCATTCTGGTTTAATAATACTTTTATATTTGTTATAATATTGTTTATTGTTTCTTCGGGTATATTATTATAATTATTTAAATTTTTTGGTAAATTATCGTTTTTGGTAACTATAATTTTATTAGCATCTAAATTAACTGTACTTTTATATTCTATTTTTTCTATATATTTATAATGTTCAGATATTCCAAAAAGTTTATTAATATATTGAGATATTAAATTTTTATTATCAGAAAACTCATTTTTATCTACAATCATATTATTTTTTTTATACATATATAATATTAATATGTTTGTAATATAGTATATTACACCTAAATATATAAATGCATAAAATACAAAATAAGTCAATTCTATAAATTTTGTATTTTTATTTTCATCAATTATTTTAAAATCAGGTATATTATAGTTATTATTTATCGTTATAAATCTAAAAATTATTAGCATACAAAATAAACCCAATGTTATATATAAATTTTTTTTATTTATATCATGATTATATAATGAGATTATATTATTATATTTAAAATTAAATAATTTAAATATAATTAATAATATTGGATAAAGTAATATGCTGAATGTAATTAATACTGTTAATATTATATAAACTTTTGATAAAAGCGTATATGTCATAAAATTTTTCTCAATATTACAAAATTCATTATAAAATATAAATGTAAATATTACAGATATAGCTATTGTAAATATTATAGATATTATCAAAATAATATTATCATTTAAATTACTAATTTCAATATTATTTATATTTTTATTTAATTGATATCTATTTGTTTCATATTCTACACTTTCAGATGTGCATATTTCATTCATTTTACTACCGTAATCATAAATAAAATTGTAATCATATGCAAATTTTGTTAATAATATTAATTGGTTAAATATGATTAATAATATTATTATATTCAATGTAATATTTAATATTTTTAACATTTATTAATAATACTTAATAAAAAAATTATTTAAGTTTAATTAATATATATAATACAACTATATATATACTTATTAGTATTAATATCATATTAGATGTATTATTAGCATTTTGATAAACTATATTTGATGATTCTTTACTATTATATTCTTCTATTTTTTTATTGTTATCATTCTCTTCTTTACTAATTACAGTTGTTAATATTTTATAATAATTATTATAAAAATTATTGTAATCTTTTATTATTTCATCAAATTTATTTAAATAATTATAATCTATTAATATTTTATTAAGATTAATTTTATTTACATTTGTATTACTTAGTATTTCCAATATATTTTTTTGTTCTGTATATATATTGTTAATAAATTCCATGTTTTTAATATTATAATGTGAAGAATCAATATTACTTTTTTTAATATAATTAATAAAAAAACTAATATTATTTTCTAAACCATTAATATCATTTACATATTCTGTTGTTATTATATTAAAATTATCGGATTCTATATCTATTTCTTGTTTATTTTCATCAAAATTTTTAATACTATCTATAATTTCATTTATTATTATTTTTTTATTTTCGTATTTATTATCAAATTTAATTAATTCATCTATAATATAGTTATTCACACTACTTTCTTTTATGTATTTTATTATTTTTTCTGTATTGCCTTCTATTTTATTATATATTGTATTATTCAATATTATAATTAGTTCATTAATTTTTGTAATATATTCTGCTTTAAGTTCTGTGTAATTTTTATTTTCACTATTATTAGTATATAATGATTCTATTCTACCAAATAAACTATCCAAATAAGCATTATTATATTTATTTTTAATTTCTAATATAAAAAAGTGATTATAGTATATTAATATTATTATATTACTCATCATAATATTAATTATTTTATCGTTATCATCATCATAAGCTTGAATATCATCTGATATTTCCTTATTTTTATAACTATCAATGTTAACCTTTTCAATTTCTGTTCTTATATTATTATTATTTGCAATATAATAATTATTTAATAAATAATTTGTAACATTATTTGGTTTATGATAATCATTATTATCATTTTCATTTTCATAGTTTGATAAAATAATATTTATTTCATCAAAAGTTGTTTTAATTATATTACGATACCCTTTTATAAAACTATTTATTTTATATCTAGACTCTTCAAACTCTTTTTGTGAAATTTGCGTGTCGTTGTCTCGGTCTATCTCGGCAAATGTCTGTTCCGCTGCTTGTACAGACCACCCCATTTCAACCAGTTTGCTTGTCAACTCTGGCTTGGACAATATGGTATTTTCATTGCTATCTATTGTGTCAAACTCAGAACCTTCATTTTCTTGAATATTTTCATCGCGAAATTTACTACTTAAATCTTCATCACTAACTTCTAATGTTGTTTCATCCTTATTTCCTCTATATATTATAAAATAATGCGTTTGAACACCAATAATATAATCTATAAATTTTTCAACTATTTTTTCAATAATATCTTTATTATTTATTATTATATTATGCGACGATTCTAATTTAGATATTCTATCATCTAATATACTTGGTGTAATATTTAATTTTATAGAATCTAGTAGTGGTATTATCCTTGAATTTGAATTTATTAACTGTGGGTGTGTCATTAGATTCTTCAATTGTGTAAATATTTCATCTCTTGACAAATTTAACTTTACATTATCACTAAAAAATTTTTTGTATTGCGAAACAGATTCGTCATTAATCATATCTGTTAATAATGCTATTAATTCATCTTTTGTTATTTCAATATCTTTAATTTTAGTTTTTAAACTACAGTTTTTTTCATAATTATTATCATTTAATTTATTGGTTCCTAAATAATTTCTTGCATTTTTATAATTTATTAACGAATCATATATTTTATGTTTCAAAATATTTTTATAATAATCATATTTACTTTTATCTGATTTTTCTATACCACTTATTGTTGATATTGGATAGTATAGAAAAACAGCTCTTATAATATAATATAATATAAACTTATTTTTCTCTTTGCATTTTGAATTTAAATTTGTATTTATAAATATATCCTCGTTGCATTTATTTATCAAATAATTTTGTATATTATATTCATATATTTTACTATAATCAAGTATTTCTTTTTTATTATTAAATATAAACTTAAATTTAGGTAATATATCAATATCTGAAAATTCTTGATAGTTTTGTTTTTCTTCACGAGATAATGTCATCATATCACTAAAAATTTCATTATATAATACTAATAATATACTATTTGCTATATTTCTATCAACACTTTTTTTCTCTTTATAAGCATGTTTATCATTATCTAAAATATTTGAAAAATGATTATTTATATTATTAATTTCTTTTTTGTATATTATTAATGGATGTAATATTATATTTGTATTTATTACTTCATTATAATTAATTGTTGAATTAATTGTTATTATAATAAATATAATAAATATAAGTGGTAATATGATAAAATTATATATAATTTTACTTTCTTTATCATTATATAAAAAGTTTTCACAAATGTTTCTATTATATAAAATACATTCTAATAATTCTTTATAATCTATTTCATTTTTAATATATTTATTAAAATTTTTACTTCTATTTAATATCATTACTAATCCAATTACTATTAAACTTATTATAAGTATTGATGTATAATAATTTAAATCAATGTTATTTGAATCTATTTTAAATAATTTTGCAAAATAATCTAAATATATATTTATGTTTAAATCTAATTCGTTTTTTAAAAATTTCTTTTTAACATCGTAATTACTTTTTATATTTTCATTATTATATCTTATTATTAGTCTTTTTTTTTTATAATATATAATTATACTTTTTATTAAATACATACATAAATAAAAAGCAATCGCAATACTTACAATAAATATATTTCCATATTTATAAGAATATAAATTATTATGAGTGTTTAGATTAGTTATTATTATTATTATTAATAATATTCCAAATATGTATTCTGCATATACTATATTATTATTAAAATTATTTATATTATTTTCATTATCATTATCAAAAACATAACCTATATATAAGGGGATTACTATTAAAGTGAAACTACATATTAGTGTCATCATAATATAACAAAAAAATATGAATTTTGTAGAATTATTTATATCTGATATAATTATATCATTGATATAATTATATAATATATATGATACACCTAAACTAAATATTATTGAAAACATTAATATTAATAATAATATTATTACATAATTTATAATTTTATTACTATCATTTGTTATAATGAAATCTAATATATTATTATATAATTGATATCTTTCTGTTTCAAATTCAATATTATTATTTTTACATTCTGTTTTAAGTTTATTGCCGTAATTATAACTATAATTATAATTAAATATAAATTTTGTTATAGTTATAATTTGTATAGTAATATATGTTAAAAATATTATAATAATTATATATTTTATAATATTTTTAACTATATTTTCTATAATAAAACTATTATTAACTTCCATTGTACTTATAAAAACATAATATTATAATAATTGTAATTATCTGATTCACTTCAATTATAAACTATTTAATAATTAGGGGCTTTAAATTTGCAGAATGGTTTTTTTGAATATTATTATTTTATAAAATAGTACATATCTTATTAATTTTTGAAAAATTAAAAAGTATTTAAATTATAATTTTTAATTAAAGATATGTACTATTTAAAGTAAACCATATATATATCGATAATATTACAAATAATACTAATAATATAATCACATACGAATTTGAACTTATTTCATAATATAAAAAATGCAAGAATAGTAATAGTATTATTATTAATATAATAATACTATAAAATAAATCATAAATCATATCTATATTATCTATTATATCGCCTTTTATGTTTATTAATTTAAAAATTAAATCATTATTTTCAATGAAAAATTTTATAAAATCAATATTTTCAATATCTCCTTCTTTTTCCCCACTTGTTATTAATTTATCTCTAATTATTAAATTTAAAGAATATGTATTAGTTTTATTATTTATATAATACCTTTCATTTTCTATTATAACATATATATTTTTAAAATAATCTTTAAAATAAAAAGGTGATATTTCATTTAAATTAATATATTTTAAAAAATTTAAATTTTTCTTTGCTTTATCCTTAATATACTCTATTTGTCTATTATTATTTATTTGGTGAATATTTCCTATATTTAATGATAATTGTTCATCAAATGTTTTTTCATTTTTTGCCATATTTGTATTATATTCAAATATTTCTTGAAATATATTATCGCTATGCGTTAAATATAATAGTGAATTTAATATTTTGAAAGTTAAATAATATTTATAAATTTGTTCTGTTTTATTAAATTTTAAAGCATATATCTTATCAAATTTTTTTATTATATTAGTTGAAATTTTGTAATAAAAAATCAGTATTATTATTTTAATAATACTAAAAATCAAATTATTATTATTATTATAAGTATATTTTAGTGATAAAATTATTAATATTATTAATAGAATTAGTATTATATAATATGTTATAATATATTTACTTCTAATATTATTAAGAGTTTTATCATCTGGATTATATAAAAAATCAGCTAATTTATTTCTATATGTTTCTAGTTCATATAATGATTTATTATTACTTATATAACAATTATCATAATTTTTTTTAAAATAATCATTATACCATATTAACTTTAAAATATTTATAATATTAATTACAAGTGTAACTAATATTATAAATAATATTAGTTGTTCTATCATTGCTATTATACTATTTTTTAGTGATAAAATTATTAATATTATTATTATATAATATTATTTTATCTGTTTTATGTTCGCTGTTATATAAAATAAGCTAATTTGTTCTATTTATTATCACTTATATAACAACTATTATATTTTTNTCATATCAATAAAGTCCATAATCTTAAAGTCGTTACTCGATACTTCTTGTGATATTAACATACCTAATATTGACATAAATATTGTACCCAATATTATATTTAATAACATATACCACCCTAATTCTACAATAAAATTATCATCATCAAAATATGAATTTGCTTGAGAAATAAAAGTATTTAATCGTGATATTCTAGTATTAACTGTTTGTCTTATGTTTTCGGCTTTTTGGATGTCGATAATATTTTTTATATCACCAAATTTAAAAAATTTGATTGGTGTTGTTCTATGTTTATTTGGTATTAGTGAATAAAATGTTGTAATATTATTTTTCTCTATATTTAATTCTAAACTAACATTACGATGACCACCCGCGAATGTATCCCCGAGAAAATAATTATAATAGGATAAATATGTTACTTTGTTTTTATTATAAGAATACAAATATTTTAATAACATATATATTATAATATATTTCTCTTTTGTCGCGTTTTGTACATCTGTATCATTTAATATATCAACTAATCTATTTTCTATTAAAGAATCATTATCTATATTTATATCTAAATGATTCGCTAATTCTTTATCGAATAAATCTGTTTCATCATTTAATTTTATTCTATTTAATTCTAAATCAATTGCAATAATGTTTAAATACGCGTTGAAATATTTATTGTATACTTTTACAAATACTAATTTGTATAAAATTAATGTTANGAATATATATATAATAGATAGCACCAATAATTTTAATAATAAATAAAATAAANCCTGATTCATTATTATACTTATTTCAATTTTATCCATATTTGCCATCTTTGATACAACTGCCAATAAAATTAAAGTTAATATTGATATTAATATAATTGTTATTAATGTTATAAATAATTTAATACATATAAATATTAATCTTATACATAAAAATATATTAAATTTTGGTTCTTTGTAACCTTTATTTTCTTCATATTTGGCGTTTGCGTTTGCAGTTTCTTCGTCAATAAAATTTTTTCGTTGTGCCTCTCTCTCACTGTCTTCTATTGGTCTACCTTGTGAATCCTCCCAAGCTTTTAATCGGTCTTCACCTTTTTCCTGTGGAGTTTTTGGAATTGCTATTTTATTTTCTAATTCACCAAATATATTTTGAAAAGTATCATGTTCGCTTTCTTGCCACGCTTTTTGTGCAAAATATGATGTTAATACAGTGCTTAATCGCATAAATGTCGAACTTGGGGTTGTAACACTATTAAATGATGAAAATAATGACGGTAAATTACAATTATTTATATAAACTATATAACCTAATAATTTATATCTGAATGTTCCACCTGTTGGCATATTATTATGTTGTGAATTTCCAACTTCTAAGAAACATTGATACAAAAATTTAAGCATATTTATTATAAATAAAATATAAACCACTATACATAATATTATTATAGATATCATTAATATGTCATATATTATCATTGTTGTTTTTGTTAATATATCAGTTGTATTATCATTACCAGAATCCTTATAATTTCTTTCAACAGAATTCATAGTATTCAGAAGAGAGTTTTGATCGTCACTGTCGTTTTGTTGTATGCCTGAGGAAGAGGCAGTA
>JGI24539J26755_10000067_pt1 | contig 41982 bp, 32 predicted proteins | sample NorSeaMetagenome_2_FD_26755 | JGI IMG/M metagenome (IMG submission 26755) | reverse complement strand
GCATTAGCACATCCTTTTTTTGATGAAAAATTTTTAAACTACAGAGAGGGCCCAGTTCCACTTTATTTAAAAATGTTTCATCCTAAATACGATAATCTTTTTTTTATAGGGATGTTTCAACCTCTAGGATGTATTTGGCCAGGTGCAGAACAGCAAAGTAAATTACTAGCTTTGGCATTAAAAAAAATATGGAAACGACCTTCAAATATTAAATTTTTGTGCGAACGAGAGGTTAGTCATCCTCATATGAAACAAATCAATACCAATAGACATAGAATTACTGTAGACTTCCATCGTTTTATGAAGGATTTAAGAAGCCAAATTAAAAAAGCAGTTTAAAAAAATAATATTATTTTTATCTATCATAAATAGTTTGAATAGTATAATATTAAATTTCAAACCTAGATAAATATATGCTTAAATTAAATATAAAGTTTCTTTATTATCCTTTAGTGAAAAGGCTTCCTGCTGCCTTAATTTTCTTATTCACATATAGCAACTTAATTTCTGGCCAAACTATTAATGAGTTGGGGAGTCCTTTTGTAAAAAATTTTTCAAAAAAGGAATTTAAAAATGGGTTCAAGGTATTTGATATATCTCAGGATGATAATGGTGAAATCTATTTTGCTAAACCAGGATCTTTGATGCAGTATGATGGTTTTTCTTGGCATAATTACACTACCAAGGATCAATCTGATTTAAGAGCCGTTCTTTATGACAATCAACGTATTTACACTGCCGGTATAGGTGGTTTTGGATTTTGGTTTAAAAATGATAAAGGAATTTTAGAATATTCAAGTTTATACTTTAAATACCCTACAAAAAATGCACCATTACTTCCTGTATTTTTAAATATTGAGTCAATAAATGATATTGTTTATTTTCAGTCTTTTCAACAAATTTATAGTTATAATCCAAAAAGCGGTCAGTTGAATACACTTCCCGCAATTAAGGGCTTTAGCAAACTTTTTTCCTCTAATGATAGAGTTTTTGTTCAAGACGTTTCTATTGGCTTATTTGAAATTATAGATAATCAAAAAAAAATAATTAAAGGTTCAGAAAATATATCTTTTGATATTATTGATGTATTTGAAGTTTCAAAGAAAAGCTTAATTATTGTCACAAAAAATAATGGTTTTTGGCTTTTAGAAGATGGTTTGTTGCAAAAGAAAAAATGGAAGGTAAACATCGAAATTGAAAAATCTATAGTTACAGATGTAGAAACTTATATAAACGACGTATTTGTAGTAGGAACCCTTAGAGATGGGTTTTATGTTATTTCTAAAGCTGGATTAAAATTAGCACATTTTAATAAGAATAATGGAATATCAAATAATGCCATTCGTAAAATTTTTGTAGATAACAATCACAACATTTGGTTAGGAACAGAATCTGGTATTAGTTATTTAGAATTAAATAGCAATACTAAATATTTACTTGACAATAAAAGTGGTTTTGGAACAGTATATACAAGTTTTTTAAAAGGAACATCATTATATCTTGGAACATACCAAGGTCTTTTTGTAAAAGACATAACAAATTCTTTTTCAGAGCCAAAACTTGTTAATAACAGTACAGAGCAAATTTGGAATATAGATGAAGTTGATGGGGACTTAATCGTTGGTAGCGATAAAGGGCTTTCAGTTGTTCGTGATAATTCATTAGAAACCATTCATTTGGAGGGTGGAGCGTGGACTTTTATTAAACATCCTAAAATTGAAAATCTAATGTATGTAGGTTTTTATTCTGGAGTAGCTGTTTTTAAAAAAATAAATAATCAATGGAATTTTATAAGAAAATTTGAGAATTTTGGAGAATCTTCAAGGTTTTTAGAATTTGATCAATATAATCAATTATGGGTTGCTCACCCCTCAAAGGGATACTATAGATTAAAATTATCGGATAGTGCCACAGAATTGACAGATGTTGAATTTTATGGTGTTGAAAATAAAAATATATCAACTTATGCTTATTTCTGTAAAATTGATGGAAATTTGGTTTTTTACAATCCAGAGGGTTTTTTCTATTACGATGCCATAGCTAATGAATTTATAAAAGCTAAATATCCATCAGAAATATTTAATGGTCTTCTTAATATTAATTTTATTTTTCAAGATGAAAATATTTTTTGGTACTCTACACCAAATTATATAGGGTACGTTATTAGAAGTGGTAATGATTTTAATAAAATCCAAGAGCCTTTTTATGCAATTTGGGATCGTCATTTAAAAGATTTTAATAATGTCAAAAAAATTAATAACTCTATTTATGCATTGGGTGTAGATAATGGTATGATATTTCATGACATTGATAAAATTTTAAATAAAACCCCTCCAGTATCTCCCATAATTAAATCATTACAATTTATCAGTTCAAAGGATACGATTAATGCTCCTTTAAATTTGAAAAATGATTTAAACATTCCCTACAGCAATAATTTTTTAAAAATTAAAGTTGCATTACCTAAGTCTCCAATAAGTAATTCAAGACAATTTCAATATAAATTAAGTGGGTTAGAAAATAAATGGTCTAATTGGGTTAATCAATCCGAAATTAAATTGCCTTCACTTAATTCAGGGAATTATGTGCTAGAAGTAAGAGCAAAAATTGAGGTTAATCGTGTAACTGAAAGTATTAAAATACCTTTTTATATTTCTTATCCATGGTATATTTCAAGAACTGCAAAACTAGTTTATTTGTTGTTGTTTTTTATAATATTTATTGGTTATAGAGCATTCTTGAAAACAAAGAATAATAATTATGTAAAAAAGTTAAAACAATTAGAAAAACAAAAAAGAGAACGTCAAAAAGAAAAGTTTGAGTTGGAAAAACTCGCTACAGATAAGGAACTATTGTTATTAAAAGAGAAAAATTTGAATTTAGAAATTAAAAAGAAAGACTTTGCACTAGCCTCTTCAACTTTAAATAATATAAAAAAGAAAGAACTTCTTATAGACTTAATTAAGGACATCAAAAATATAGATGAAGCTATAGAAGATAGTTCTCTTCATTATTCTCTAAAAAAATTAATAAAAAAAATAGACAATCATATTGTTGATAAAGAAGATTGGTTGGCTTTTGAACTTCATTTTAGAAACTCACATTCTCAGTTTTTCGATAACCTAAGAAAAAAGCATCCAGACTTGTCTTCAAATGAAATTAAATTAAGTGCTTATCTTAAATTAAATCTTTCTTCCAAAGAAATTGCATCACTTATGAATGTTGCGATTACAAGTATAGAACAAAGTAGATACCGATTAAGAAAAAAATTTAATCTATCTAAAGAGGTGAACTTGTCAATATACATACAAAGTTTTTAATTTTTTTAAAAAACTGTTTTTCAGCTATTTATAATTTTTAACAAAGTTTTTGTAGAGGTTAAATTTCTTTTCTTATAGCTTTTGTAAAGGTTTCTTTATTGTCGTTTGTTGGTTTTACAATTACCTTTGTGATATTAATGTCAACTATATTTTATCAACTATTTGTTTTTAACAGGTATCTTAAATTATTAATTTATAATTCTTTTACAATGAAATCAAAATTACTATTCATTCTATTATTAAGTTCATTTATTATAAATGCTCAAGAGGTTACTCATATAGATTTTGATGATTACAACGCTAATATTGTTTTTAATAGTTGGAATACTTCTTCAACTTTTTCTAAAGTTGCCAACCCAGTTTCTGATGCTACAAACCCCTCTGCTTTTGTTGGTCAGTTTACTGCAGGTGATAATAATGATATTGGTATTGGAGTGATTGATCCTACAACTGTTTTTACATCGCCTTTTAATTTAGTGTCAAATTCTATTTTTAAGATGAAAGTCTTTTCTACGGAAGAGATAGAGGTCACTTTTCATTTAGAAAACTCACCAGATTGGGGTAATTTCATTGAAGTATCTGACTCTGTTGAGTCATCTGATGTAAATCAATGGGTTGAGTTAACGTTTGATTTTAGTAGTTATTCTAATATCTTTATGAATAATATAGTTATAAAAATTGGTGGATCTAATACAACCCAAGGCGATATTTACTTTTTTGATGATATTAAAGGTCCAGAATTATACACTTCTCCTGCTCAAGAATTTTCTCCAGCAGATGGTGAGGTAGACACCACAATATCTACAAATTTAGAAATTACTACTAATGATTTTTTCAGAAATTTAGATGATTCGGAAATCACAGATTTAACAAATAATGTTGCTGTTAAAATAGGTGATGAAAATGGTGTTGATGTTCCTTTTTCCGCAAGCATAAATCAAGATAAAAATAAAATTACAATAAACCCATCTATAGATTTAGAGAATTCTACAATTTATTGGTATGGTATCATTGATGGCTCTATTGAATATTCAGATGATACCCCTGTTACAGGAGTGTCTGCAAGTTTTACAACAAAAGAGCCCGTAACTGGAGATATTAATGAGATGCTTTTTGATTTTGATACCACAAATACAAATATTGGATTTGAATCTTGGGGTGGAGTTGGTTTTGCTGTTATTGAAAATCCTGATCAGTCTGGAATCAACATTTCAGATAATGTTGGTGAATATACATACAATGGAGGAAGTGCAGGTTTAGAAAACTCTTTAGTAAATGGTGTTACTCCATTATTGCCGCTTGATTTTGCTGAAACTCCATTTATAAAGGTAAAAGTATGGGTAAATAAGCCCGTCGGTGTATCAATTAGATTACAAAACTATCCAGATTATGGTCAGGGTGAAGAACAAACAATAGAAGTAACAGAAATTAATACTTGGGTAGAATTGGTCTTTAATTATGGAGCTGTGACTGCAACTAATTATGATAGAGCACAAATTTATTTTGATAAAGACGGTACTGGAGGATCCTCTATTGGTGATACTTATTATTTTGATGACTATCTCAAAAGTAATGTAGCACCAGTTGTTCAAAATACGCTAAATCCAGAAAATAATGCATCAGATGTTGCATTAACAACAAAGCCAGTAATTTCATCTAATTTTCAATTCAGAAATATTGATAATACTTCTATTGAAGATGCTTCTAATGTTGTAGAATTGAGAGAAAATGATGCAAACGGTGCTTTAGTAGCTATGACAGCCTCTCTAAGTTCAAATAATTCCAATATTACAATTAGACCAGATGTATTACTTACTGCAAATACAACCTATTGGTATGGGATTAAAGAAAATACTATTGAATACGCTGAAAATGAAGAACTTGTAACAGCAGTTTCAGCAACTTTTACAACTACTTCAACAGCTATTAACTTAGTTACTTATGATGACTTTGATGGAAATTCATTAACAACTATTATTGAGTCTATGGGAGATCCAGCAGCTCCTTTTACTACTGTTTCTGATCCAGCTGGAGGAGCTAATATGGTAAAGAAATGGGAAAAAGGTAACTCATGGGGTGGCTGGGAAAGAATTCACCTACAACTTAACGCCCCATATGATGCTACTCAGGATGATATATTTTCTTTTAGAGTGTATTCACCAGTAACAACAGGAATTAGATTTAAAGTTGCTGATGCCAGAGATGATAGTGAAATAAGTGCTCAATATGAAACGGATGAAGAAATTATATTTCAAAATCAATGGCAAACGGTATATTTAAATACTTCTGAACTTGCAGACGGTGTTGAGTTTGATCATGTATTTATTTTTCTAGGACGAGGAGATACCACAAATACAACTTTTTATATAGATGACATAAAAGGACCTCAATTACAAGGCACTGCTTCAGTGAATGAATATACTAAAGTAGGTGTAGAATTTTTTCCAAATCCAACAACCGATATGATTTATTTTTCAAATTTAGATGGGGAAAAAGATATTCGTATTTTTGATATTAATTCTAAACAAATTTTTGAAAAAACAATAAATTCAAATGAGTTGTCAATTAGAAACTTAAAACCTGGTTTGTATTTCATACAAGTTAATGGTCAGTTTAAGAAACTAATAAAAAAATAACATTTAAAGTATATATATTAAAAGTTTACAGCAGGAAGAATTATCCTGCTGTGCTACTTTTTTTTAAACACATTGTATGAATAAATTAACCGTTTTATTTTTTAAAATTATTCCATTTTTATGCTTGTTTTTTCCAAGTATTTTACTTTCTCAAACTGTTATAGTTTCAGGTGAAGTTGTAGATGAAAAAGGTGAAGCACTTCCCGGTGTATCAATAATTGTTGAAGGAACTACAAATGGAGCTGAAACAGATTTTGATGGAAATTATGTTATTAATATTACTACTCCAAATGCAGTATTACAATTTTCTTATTTAGGCTTTGAAACTCAAAAAATTAAAGTTCTAGATCAAAAAAAAATTAATGTAATTTTAAAAGAGAGTGCAGATCAACTAGACGAAATTAGGATTGTTGCTTTTTCAAAGCAGAAGAAGAATAGTGTTATAGGTTCAATGACATCCATTAAAGCCTCAGAATTAAAACAACCAACTTCAAACATTACGAATACCTTAGCAGGTAAAATTTCTGGTTTAATATCTTATCAAAGATCTGGTGAACCTGGTCAAGACAATGCTGCATTTTTTATTCGAGGAGTTACAACATTTGGATTTAACAATAGCCCTTTAATCTTATTGGACGGTTTACAAATTACTACTTCAGATTTGGCTAGAATAGAGCCAGATAACATTGCAACTTTTTCAATTATGAAAGATGCAACAGCAACATCTTTATATGGTGCTAGAGGAGCAAATGGTGTGGTACTGGTTACTACTAAGGAAGGGAAAAAAGGAAAAGCTAAGGTCTCTGTTCGCTTTGAAAGTGCGTTTTCTAGCCCTTCCAAAATCAATAGCTTTTTAGGAGCTGTTGATTATATGGAGCTCTATAACCGAGCGCAAAGAATGAGAGATCAATCAGCAATTTTACTGTATTCAAAACCCAAAATTGAAGGAACTTTAAATGGATTAAACCCTAATTTGTATCCAGATGTAGATTGGTATAATGAATTATTTAATGATGTTGCACTTAATAAAAGAGTAAATGTTAATATAAATGGAGGTGGAGAGGTAGCCCAATACTACTTATCTGTTTCTAATTCTAATGAGAAAGGATTGCTGAAAATAGATCCTTTAAATAATTTCAATAATAATATAGATATTAATCGATCAAACTTGAGAGCAAATATTAATATTAATTTGACAAAAACTACTAAAGTTGCTGCTAAATTTTATTCATTGTTTGAACGCTATAATGGCCCAATCGTAAGTGCCTCAGATATCTTTAGACAAGTTGCGCAAGCTAATCCTGCAAATTTCCCAAAAGTTTTTGAGGCTGACGAAGCCTCGGCTAATTTTAATCACACTCTTTTTGGAAATAAAGGTAATGGTGGCTTTGCTAATCCATATGCAGAAAGTGTTAGGGGGTTTAAAGATAGATTTTCAAACACTACATTAGCTCAATTTCAGATTAACCAAGATCTTGGTTTTATAACAGACGGATTAAAGCTTCGAGCACTAGCTTCTGTAAGAACATATTCAGAAAACCAAAATGAGAGAAGTTTTACTCCCTTTTATTACGGAATATCTGAAGTTGAAACCTCAGAGGGAATTATAAATTCATTGTATCAAATTCAAGAAGGAACTGAGTTTTTAAATAATCCAACAGTTAATAATTATGGGAATAGTAATTTTTACTACGAAGCAGTCTTAGAGTATAATAAAACACTTAACGAAAAACATGATTTTAGTGGGTTATTAGTTTCCTATTTTCAAGAATCACTAAATACAATTTCTGGAAATACTGCATTTTCTACATTACCATCGAGAAATATGGGTATTTCTGGAAGAGCTTCTTATAATTATGATGCAAGATATTTTAGCGAGTTTAATTTTGGGTATAATGGTTCAGAGAAATTTGCTGAAAAGAATCGTTTTGGTTTTTTCCCTTCTGTTGGTTTTGGATGGATTGCTTCAAATGAAACTTTTTTCAAAGAAAATATGCCATCAGTTAATTTATTGAAACTTAAATATACTTATGGACTGGTTGGTAATGATGGAATATCTGGTCCAAGTGATCGATTCTTTTATTTGTCGGAGGTAAATCTTAACAATGGAGGAACAGGATATTCATTTGGAACCAATTATAATAATTACTATAACGGGTATATTATTAATCGATATGCTAATGAAAATGTAACCTGGGAAGTCGCTACAAAATCTAACATTGGTTTAGAGCTCGGTCTCTTTAATAAAGTAAGTATTCAAGCTGATTATTTTACGGAACATCGTAGAAACATATATATGGAGCGAGAATATATCCCTGAAACTTCTGGACTTACAGCTGTAATTAGTAGTAATATTGGTGAAGTTAAAGCAAAAGGGATTGATTTCTCAATCGATTACAACCATGCTTTTAGTGGAGATTTTTATATTACCGGTAGAGGAAATTTCACATATGCAACCAACAAAATATTAGTCAATGGAGAGCCACAATTTCAAAATCAAAATTTAAGTAGAATCGGCTACCCCGTAAATCAACAATGGGGTTATGTTGCTGAACGATTATTTATTGATCAAGAAGATATTGATAATTCACCAGAGCAGTTTAATGGATTTTCAACAGTTAATTCGTATTTGCCTGGAGATATTAAATATACAGATATCAATAATGATGGTGTCATAAATGAAAATGATCAAGTTCCCATTGGAAAACCCACAGTACCAGAAATTGTCTATGGTTTTGGTGTCTCCGCTGTGTATAAAAATTTTGACCTTTCTGTGTTTATGCAAGGTTCAGCACGATCATCTTTTTTTATTAACCCGAATGATATTTCACCATTTGTAAATGAACGAAATGCACTAAGTATTATAGCAAATAATCATTGGTCTGAAGATAACCCAGATCCAAATGCTTTTTGGCCTAGATTATCAACTTATGAGATACAAAATAATCAAAAAACTTCTACTTGGTGGTTAAGAGACGGAGATTTTTTACGTTTAAAAAGTTTAGAGATAGGATATACGATTCCTGAAAATTGGGGGAGTGTTTTTTCTACAGCTAATGTAAGACTGTATTTAACAGGATTAAATTTATTTCATTTTTCAAAATTTGATTTATGGGATCCAGAATTAGCAGGTAATGGTCTTGGTTATCCATTACAAAGAGTTGTAAACATTGGTGCTCAAGTAAAATTTTAATAAGTAACAAATGAAAATTAAAAACAAACACATCGCAATTTTATTAGGTAGTATTTTTATTTTTACTAGTTGTGAAGATTATTTAGATATAGTACCAGATGGTACACAAGAATTGAGTCTACTCTTTAATAGAAAAGAAACAGCATATAATGCTTTAGCCAATAGTTATAGTTATTTACCTCAAAGTGATGGAACATATGCTAGTTATGTTTTAGCTAGTGATGAAGTAGCTGTTCCTATTTCCAAAGAACCGAATTCAATTAAGATGATGAAAGGTCAGCAAAGTATTTCTTCACCATTAATGGGGTATTGGTCTGGTTTTTATGCTAATGGAAGAGGTCAAGGTTCATTGTGGGAAGGAATTCGGAGTTGCAATACCCTCATAGATAACATTGATTTGGTGGTAGATATGACTCAAGAAGAAAAAAATCAATGGAAAGCTGAAGCTAGCTTTTTAAAGGCATATTATCATTTTTTATTAGTAAGTAATTATGGGCCAATCCCTATAGTAGATGTTAATTTACCAATTAGTGCCTCTGATGAAGAAGTAAGACTAGATAGAAAATTAGTAGATGAATGTTTTACTTACATAGTTGAAACCATCGATAATGCAATTAATGATTTGCCTGAAAGAGTTATTGGTAATAATGATTTGGGAAGAATTGATCAAGTAATTGCAAAATCTATTAAATCAAAAGTTTTATTATTTAGTGCAAGTCCCTTATTTAATGGCAATACTCAATTTTATGCAGGATTTGTAAATGCGAATGGTCAAAATTTTTTCAATCAGAGTTATGATGAATCTAAGTGGGAATTGGCTGCCATTGCTGCCAAGGAAGCATTTGAAGCAGCGATTGCCCAGGGAACATCAATGTATTATTTTACTGATACTCCCCCTAGTTTTGATACTACTAATTTTCAGTACCAATTAATAAGAGATCAGTATAATAGCAGATATGTTGTTACAGATCCATGGAATTCAGAACTTATATGGGGAAATTCTAGTCCGGTATCAAACGGTCAATATTGGCAGATACAATCACCAGCGATGATGAAAAGCCCTGCATCTTCGTCTGTAGAAGCTGCTTGGCAATGGTTAGCTCCAAGTGTTCGAATGGCTGAAACCTATTACACCAAAAATGGTCTTCCTATTGATGAAGATTTATCTTTTGATTTTACAAATAGATTGGAACCAACAACAATTGCCTTTAATCAAAGATTTTATGCTCAATTTGCACAAAGAACAGCCAAGCTAAATCTAAATAGAGAGCCTCGTTTTTATGCATCTATTGGTTTTGATAGAGGAGTAAACAGAACTTGGGGAAGTATTTGGAATTTGAAAATGCGAAAAGGAGAAATTCATGGTAGAATTGCGAATACATCTGATTATCTAGTAACTGGCTACGCACTTAAGAAATTAGTTCACCAAGATTCTGAGGGAGATGCTTACAATAAAGCTATTACTTATCCATGGCCAATAATCAGATTAAGTGAGTTGTATTTGAACTATGCTGAGGCATTAAATGAATTTAGTGGTCCATCACCTGAGGTTTATGAGGCTCTTAATATCATTAGAGATAGAGCGGGTATTCCATCGGTTCAAGAATCTTGGACTAACACAGCCTATGCTGCAACACCAAATAAACATACAACAAAAGATGGGTTGAGAGAAATCATTCGTCAAGAAAGAATGATTGAATTAGCATTTGAAGGTCATCGATATTATGATATTAGAAGATGGAAATTAGCCGAAGAGTATTTTTCTACACCAATAAAAGGTTGGTCTGTAGATGAAGAATCAGAGAACAACTACTATCAAATTATGGATGTTAGTTTACGTTCTTTTTCTTCTCCCAGAGATTATCTTCAACCAATTAGTTTTGATGAAATCTCTAGAAATCCTAATTTAATTCAAAATCCAGGTTGGTAATAAATATATGATTATGAAAACTCAAATAAAAAAAATAATTTTTTTGATCTTTCTTATAACATTAACTTTTTCATGTTCTAAGAATGAGGATGTAGATAGTACACCTCCGGGTATATTGTCAAATATTTCTGTTGTTCCAACAAACGGAGGTGGTATAATTTCTTATTCACTTCCCTCAGATAACGATATTTCTTATGTTAGAGCTGAATATACTAATTCTCAAGGAGAAGAGGTGTTTAGAGTATCTAGTAGTTACAATACCTCTGTTGAAATCAATGGATTAAATCAGACAACTCCTATTAAAGTAAGGTTGTACGTAATTGACGAAAATGAAAATATTTCTGATGAAGTAGAGGTAGAATTTACACCGTTAGAATCATTTATTTATCTAGTTCAACAAAGTATTGAAATATCTCCAGATTTAGGAGGTGTTAAAATTACTTGGGAAAATATTGCTACAAAAACAGTTTTTGTTTATGTCCATATTTTAAACGGAACTGATGAAACAATTAGAATCCTTTCCTCTGATAATGCCGAAGAAAGTCTTTTTATTAGAGGTTTAGATGCCGTAGAAATGACATTTTCAACAAAGGTTGAGGATTTTGATGGCAATATAACTGACCTTCAGGTGGTAGGAAATTACACCCCTTTATTTGAAGAAAAAATTGAAAAAAATACATGGACTTTAATAACCTCTCAATCTATAAATGGAAATGCTTATGAGGGTAGAACTGTTAATTTTTGGGATGATATTGTAGACACTGTAGAAACAGATTCTGATAATAGTTATTTTATTGCTACTAGAGAAAATAATGGTGGAAGTTTAAATTTTCCATTAGATATAGTTATTGATTTAAACAAAAATGTAAAAATTAAAAGATTCAAAGTATGGCAAAGAGCTTATTGGTATCAGGGTGGCGGTGTTACCTATCATTATCAAGAAGAAAATATCAAGTCTTTTAATTTATACGCCAGTAATGATGCCCAATCATGGGATTTATTGGGAGAATTTGACATTGGAGATCCAAGAGATAGTGCAGGTAATATTCCTGCATCTGCATTTCAAGAAGCTATCGATGGTCATGATTTCACTTTAGCTAATACTTCAGAGCAATTTAGATATTTAAAAATCTCAATTACTTCAAATTATGGAAGTACAATAATAACTGTTGGATCTGAGATTACTCTTTATGGTTTAGATAATTTATAATAACTAAGAAACAAATGAATTTAATAAAAAAACACCTTGTTTTTCTTTTTATTTTATTTTCAATTTTATCACATTCTCAGGGCCTGAGAACTTTGGGTAAAAATATTATTAATTTAAATGGTGATGAAGTTCTCCTGAGGGGAGTTGGGCTTGGTGGTTGGATGCTTCAGGAAGGATACATGATGAATTCTTCTGGAGCAGCGGACACACAACACGAATTTATAGAGAAATTAACTCTTTTAATTGGTGAAGAGGAAACCGAGATTTTCTATAATAATTGGCGTCAAAATTTTATAACAGAGCAAGATGTTAACAGTATAGCAAATCACGGTTACAATAGCATTCGATTACCAATGCATTATAATTTATTTACGTTACCAATAGAGGAAGAACCTGTAGAAGGAGAAAATACATGGTTAGATACTGGTTTTGATATGGTAGATGAACTTTTGACTTGGTGTGAAGCTAATCAATTATACCTCATTTTAGATTTACATGCTGCGCCTGGTGGACAGGGTATGGATGCTGCAATTAGCGATTATGATGATTCAAAACCCTCTTTGTGGGAAAGTTCATTAAATCAAGATAAAACAGTTGCTTTGTGGGGAAAACTTGCAGATAGATATAAAGACAAAGAATGGATTGGGGGATATGATTTACTAAATGAAGTTAACTGGCCTCTTGGAACTAATGTTCTACGAAATTTTTATATAAGAGTTACTAATGAAATTAGGGCTGTAGATTCTGATCATATCATTTTTATTGAAGGGAATGGTTTTGCAAATGATTTTAGTGGCTTAACTCCTCCATGGGATTCTAACATGGTTTACAGTCCTCACAAATATTGGACCTACAATGATACAGCATCCATTCAATGGGTTTTAGACATTAGAGAACAGCATAATACTCCTCTTTGGTTAGGAGAATCTGGTGAAAATTCTAATGTATGGTTTACAGAAGCAATTAATTTAGTTGAGGATAATAATATAGGATGGGCCTGGTGGCCTTGGAAAAGAATTTCAACTATTGTATGTCCTTACTCCATAAACTCTAATGCAAATTATGAGTCTATTATAAATTATTGGAAAAATGAAGGCCCTCAACCTTCAGTAGAAAATGCTATTCAAGGATTAAGTCAACTAACCAATGATATCCTTATAGAAAATAATGTTTTTTATAAAGATGTTATTGATGCGGTTCTCAGACAACCTCAAGATGAAACTCATATTCCTTATGCAAACCATACCATACCCGGGGTAGTTTACCTGTCTGACTATGATCTTGGATCTAATGGTATTGCTTATTATGATGTAGATTATGCAAATTATACATTATCTACAGGTGAAGATTTTCAACCCTGGAATTCTGGATGGACCTATAGAAATGATGGCGTAGATATTCAAACAAATTCCGATACTTCAAATAGTAACGGCTATCATGTGGGGTATACTAACAATAATGAATGGATGAAATATACCGTAGAAGTTTCTGAAACGGGTTTTTATAATCTAAAACTCAGATATGCTACACCGCAAAATGGGGCAAAAATTAAATTTTATATAGATGATGTTGATATCTCAGGTACTATTTCTCTTGGAAATACAGGAGGTTGGACTAATTTTGTCTACCATTCTGTCAATAATTCATATATCGATGCCGGAACACATGTTTTAAAAGTTAAAGTGGATGGAAATACTGAATTCAATATGAGTAGTATTGAATTCACAAATTCTACAGATCAAATCCCTCTATTTGACGTCTTAAGTGCCACTACAAACGACGATGAGCAATCGTTAAACATTGTTTTAAATCACCCCATCACAAATCAATCATTATCTAATGATTTATTTGAAGTTACAGTTAATAATAATCTAAGAACAATAGAATCTGCTGAAATTAACGCTGTGAATAGTAGGCAAATTACTTTAAATTTATCAGAATATTTATTTTATCAGGACCAAATAGAAGTAAGTTATAATGGTACTATTATCACTTCAGTTTATAACAATACTCTTGATTCTTTTGAGAATCTATTAGTTGATAATAATCTTCAAGCTAGATTTTTAATACCTGGTAAAATTCAAGCTGAAGATTTTAACAATCAATTTGGGTTGCAAACCGAAAATACCTCAGATACTGGAGGTGGTCTTAATATAGGTTATACTGATGTTGGAGACTATGCAGATTACTTAGTCTATATATCCAATAGTGGTACTTATAATTTAAATCTTAGAACAGCTGCTGCTTATGATACTGGTAAAGTTCAGTTTTTATTATTAAATAACAACTCAACAGCAAGTATTTCCACTGTAGATTTACCGGTTACTGGCGGTTGGCAATCCTGGCAAACAACGTCAACAGAAACAAATTTAAATTCAGGAGTCTATACCTTAAAAATGAAAGTTTTAGAGCCTGGTTTTAACATTAATTGGTTTGAATTTGAGTTTTTAGGCTCTCTGAGTACTGATAGTCAAATTAATACTGTTAGCTCAATTTATCCTAATCCTGTAAATCAAATTTTTAAAATTCAGTTTAGTGATTATCAAGAGGTAAAAGTTTTAAAAATAAATGATGTTAACGGGCGATTGGTTAAGAAGTTAACTCCAAATTCGTCAAACGAATATGATATATCAAATCTAAAACCGGGTATTTATTTTTTAACTATTATTTCAGATGAATTGCAATATCAAAAGAAATTAATTAAAAACTAAATTGAAATACTCTTAAAATTAAAGGCACTTAGATCAATATCCAATATCCGTCAAGTTTGAAGTCTAAATTTAAAATTCTTAAGCATTTAAAAACTAATCTTACGTCAAAAAAACAAATTATGAAAAAACTAACTCTACTTTTTTTATTAGGTTTTCTATCAATAATTATCCTTTCAACTGCATTTAAAAATAAGAATCAGGAAGGGTACAAAAAAATGATATCTACGAATGCTTGGAAGGTAGATTTTATTGATAATTTTGACAATTTTAATTCAGCGAATTGGCAAGATCAACGTATTTGGGTTAATAATGAAACCCATTGCTATGTTCCAGACAATGAGTTTGGTACAAGAGAGGTAAGTAATGGCTCATTAAAACTAAAAGTTGTTAGAATTGATGAAAAAAGACCATGTGATAATTTTGATAAATATGGGAAACAACATCCTGAAACGCAATATGTTTCTGGAAGAATTGCATCCAAGAATAGGAAAGAATTTGTTAAAGGAAAATGGACTGCTAGATTACGACTTGGTAGTAATGGAGAGCCAAGTATGTTTCCAGCATGGTGGATTTTAGGTGCCCAAAATAATGAACCCCCTGTGCAAGAACCTGATGAAAACATTTGTTGGCCTCTAGCAGGTTCTGGTGAGATAGATATTTTCGAACATCATGGAGACCATCATAAAAACCACTTCACTACGGGTGCTATCAAGAGTTTAGAGAATTGTGATAAAGGAGACTGGTGGAGTTTACGTAAAGGATTTGATGCTACTCTTAATGATTATCATGAATATTCTGTTGAATGGGAAGGATCTGATCTTGTGTACCGTATTGATCAAAAAGAAATCTATCGAAATATTGGAGAAGGTGATAGATATTCTGAGCCGATGTTTGCGATTTTAAATTATGCTAAAATTACAGATTCACCAATGGAAGGTGAATGGGTTATGGAAGTAGATTGGGTAAAACACGAATATAGATTACAATAAAAAATTATATATGATACTTAAGAATTTTAAATTAGTATATCTTTTATTGCTCATAGTAGCATGTACAAATTCAAAAGTTGGTGAATCTATATTACCATCAAATTCCTCTAATTCAAACTCAAAAGATTACAATAACAAAACTCTTCAAGTTTTTGCAACTGCAAAAGATACAGACTTGAGATTAACAAAAATCAGCGAACAAACTTTTAAAAACAAGGTACAACCTCTCGAGACTGAAATCGCTGTTTTTGTTAACCCTAATAAAACTTTTCAAGAATACTTAGGAATTGGTGGTGCTATTACAGATGCTTCTTCTGAGGTTTTTTCTGCGCTTAATAAAACACAACAAAATAAATTATTAAACTCTTTATATGGTAAAGATGGTATTGGGTATAATATCATAAGAACAAGCATTCATAGCAGTGACTTTGGATTAGGGAGCCATACCTATATTGAAGAAGGCGATGCAGATTTAAAAACTTTTTCAATAGAAAAAGACATGAAAAAAAGAATTCCTTTTATAAAAAGAGCTATAAACTTAATAAAAGATGATTTAGTTTTTTATGCCAGCCCTTGGAGTCCACCTGCTTTTATGAAAACTAATAATAACATGTTGTATGGTGGAAAATTACGCCCAGAGTTTAGACAATCTTGGGCAGATTATTACGTCAAATTTATCAAAGCTTATGAAAATGAGGGTATTCCAGTATGGGGTTTAACAATTCAAAACGAACCAATGGCTGTTCAAAGATGGGAGTCTTGTATATACACGGCTAGTGAAGAGCGAGACTTTTTGAAAAATTATTTAGGGCCAACCTTAGAAAAAGCTGGATTAGGTGATAAGAAAATTGTTGTTTGGGATCACAATAGAGATTTAATTTCTGATAGGGCTAATACGATCTTTGAAGACTTAGAAGCTTCTAAATATGCCTGGGGGATTGGTTTCCATTGGTATGAAACTTGGACAGGAGGTTTACCAAAATATGACAATTTAAAAAACATTAATGAATCTTTTCCTTCAAAAAATATGTTATTTACCGAGGGATGTCAAGAAGGGTTTGATTCGGAAAGGATGCATTTTTGGCCCAATGCAGAACGATATGGGAATTCTATGATAAATGATTTTAATAGCGGTGTAGTTGGTTGGACAGATTGGAATATTTTATTGGATGAAAGAGGAGGTCCAAATCATGTGCAAAATTTTTGTTTTGCACCAATTCATGCAGATACAAAGACAGGAGAATTAACTTTCACGCCAACATATTATTATATTGGTCACTTTTCGAAATTTATAAAACCTGGCGCATTTCGGGTAAGTACTACTTCTAGTCGATCATCTTTGGAAAGTACATCTTTTAAAAATAAAGATGGAAAAATGATAACAGTAGTGATGAATAAAACCGATAATACTATTGGCTATAAGCTCATTGTTGGTTCTAGTGAAACCTTTTTAAATATTAGACCACATGCTATGCAAACTATAATTTATTAAATTTACTTTTTTAAAAAAATCAAAATAAATGAGCAACAAGACATATACTATTTTTATAAGCTTCATAGTAGCATTGGGAGGTTTTCTATTTGGATTCGATGCAGGTATAATTTCTGGAGTAATGTCATTTGCGGGTCCTGAGTTTAATTTAAATGAAATTCAATCGGGTTGGGTAGTTAGTGCCCCATCTTTTGCTGCAATGTTTGCGATGTTATTTTCTGGACGGCTAAGTGATCTTTTTGGAAGAAAAAAGATGTTAATTTTTGTTGCTTTTTTATATGCAATTTCTGCTGTTTTGTCTGCTCTAGCCTCATCTTATGAAATGCTATATATCGCAAGAATTATTGGAGGAATTGCTTTTGGTGCAGCATTAGTACTAGCGCCAATGTATATTGCAGAAATTTCTACTGCAGAAAATAGAGGTAAACTTGTTTCTCTTCAACAATTAAACATTGTTTTTGGTTTTTTTGCAGCATTTCTTAGTAATTATTTTTTCAATACGTACAATACATCAGAGAGTACTTTCTTAACTGACGAGAATGTCTGGAGGTGGATGTTAGGTGTAGAGCTTATACCAGCAGTAGTTTATTTTATTTTCTTATTTTTTGTTCCTAAGAGCCCAAGATGGTTGTACTTAAATAAAAATTTTTTAGAGGCAAAAAAAGTTTTAATTAAAATTCATGGAAATGACAGAGGTGAAAGAGAAAATACAGCAATTGAAACAAGTTTGCATGCCGAAAAAAACAAAGAATCATTAAAACTTATAGATTTATTAAAACCCTCTCTACGGTTTATATTAGGTGTTGGTTTAGTTGTTGGTATTCTTCAGCAAATCACTGGAATAAATGCAGTGTATTTTTATGCAACATCTATTTTTGAACAAACTGGCATAGGAACAGATGCTGCCTTCTCATCAGGAGTTTTATTGAGTTCTATTTCAGTAATTTTCACCTTTCTCGCCATTTATCTGATAGATAGAATGGGTAGAAGACCCCTATTATTATTTGGTACAGCTGGAATAGCGATTAGTTTACTTCTGTGTGCATATGGTTTTAATCAAGCAACCTATCAATTAAGCACAGAAAATATAAACCAGTTAGAATTCAACGAGTCTCAACAATTACTTCCATTGGTTGATAAAGTTTATGAAAGTGATATCGCTTTCAAAAATGATTTAAAGCAAGCTCTAGGAAACCGGGTGTACAGTAAAAATGATGGAGCAATTTTAGAGGTAGCAACTTCAATTAATGCTACTTTGATATTGATGGGTATTTTAGGTTTTATTGCTTGTTTTGCATTTTCATTAGGTCCAGTTATGTGGGTATTGTTATCAGAATTGTACCCTTTGAAATATAGGGGGTTAGCTATTGGCGTTATTGCTTTTGTAAACTCATTAATAAGCTCTTTAGTTCAGTTAGTTTTCCCCTGGGAATTATCTACCTTAGGAAATGCACTAACGTTCTTTATATTTGGTATAATTGCATTAATTGGCTTATTCTTTATGATAAAAGTAGTGCCAGAAACTAAAGGTAAATCATTGGAGGAATTAGAAAAAGAATTTGCAAAATAGCGCAACAAAAGTAGGTTCGAGTTTTGTGCAAATTATTAAATAGCTTTTAGTTTTTAACTGAGACCATCACTTTTCTTAGGGTATTGTTAAATTTATTGATACGTTCACATCGTTTCATATAAAAATAATATATTTACAACTCACAATTTCAGTGAATTTTATGAAGCTATTTAAAAGTACAATTTTATTAATCGCATCTGTTTTCTTCTTTTTAGACAGTAATGCTCAAGAAACACTCCCTATTTACTCAGATTATTTATCTGACAATGTTTATCTAGTCCATCCCTCAGCAGCTGGTATTGGAAATACAGGGAAATTGCGTCTCACGGCAAGACAACAGTGGGCTGGTATTAAGGATGCACCAACACTTCAAACCTTGAGTTTTCACAATCGTTTTAATGAAAAAGGGGCATTTGGTTTTATTCTTTTTAATGATAGTAATGGTTTTCATTCTCAAAAAGGGATTCAAGGGACTTTTGCATATCATTTAAATATTAATAGGAGCTCCCTTTTTAATCAAATTTCTTTTGGATTGTCTTTTACAGCTGTTCAAAATCAAGTAGATCAAACACAATTTTTTGGAGATCCAACCGTAGCACAAATTATCCAAAGTTCAGCATATTATAATGCCGACTTTAGTGTTGCCTACCATAAATCTGGTTTTTCGTCTTATTTTACTGTTAAAAACCTTTTATTGTCTGCAAAAAACAATCTTAACAACAACCTAGAGCCCTTAGACATAAGGAATTATGTTCTGTCATTAGGATATTACTTTGGGCAAAGTAAAACAATTCAATTAGAGCCTTCGCTGATGGTTCAACTCAGAGAATCAACAGGTGAGCGAATAGTTGACTTTAACCTAAAGGCATATAAAGACTTTAACAAAGCTCAATTATGGGCTGCACTATCGTATAGAAAAAGTTTTGATGTAAGCCCTATAGAGGATTTGAAGTACATAACCCCTATTATAGGAGTTAATTATAATAAATGGATGTTTTCTTACACGTATACCAATCAATTAAATGATATCGTTCTAACCAACACTGGATTTCATCAGGTATCTGTTGGTGTAAATTTATTTACAAGAAAGCCAAGAGCATCAGCATGTCCTAATATTAATTCATCGTTCTAAAATTCTTTTTCTATAACCTTTACAGGATTATAATTTTTCAAAATTTCAACTAGTATTTTAGATTTTTTATTGATGTAAAAATGATGAAAAGTCTTTTCATTAGTAGATAAATTTAGGAGATTTACAGTATTTAAAACTCTTTGCGTTTGTTTTGCAACGGCAAGTCCAGAGTCAACGATCTGAATATTATTTCCAATGATTTTTTTTATTTGAGGCACCAAGTACGCATAATGGGTGCAGCCTAAAACTAGAGCATCAATATTTTCTTTAAGCATTGGATCTAAACACTCATAAATAAGTTTTTCCATTTTTGAAGAATCAATCTCACCGTTTTCAATAAGTTCTACTAAACCATAACCGACCTGTTCTATTATTTTAATTGACTGGTCTATTTTGGTTGAGGTTTTTTCAAAAAGTTTACTATTTATCGTCCCTTTTGTTGCTAAGACTCCAATCTTTTTATTTTTAGTAACTAATCCAGCTTTTTTGATAGCAGGTTCAATGCCAATAAAAGGAATGTCATAATTTTCTCTCAGATAATTTATTGCATTTGTAGTTGCAGTATTACAGGCTACAACAATAATTTTAGCATTTTTGTTTAAGAGAAATTCTGTGTTTTTAATGCAATACTCAAGGATTTTTTCTTTTGATTTCTGGCCATAAGGAGCATTTTTACTGTCGGCTAAATAAATTGTGTTCTCATTAGGTAATAATTTGTTTACCTCTTGCCAAATAGATGTACCTCCAATTCCTGAGTCAAAAAAACCGATTGGATTACTTTTAAACGTATTCATAGTAGTAAAAATAAAAAATCCTACTTGAAAAAGTAGGATTTTTTAAATTGTGTGATTATTTTTTAATTTTGACCTGGTGCAGTTGGTTGTTTTTGATCAGGTAAAAGTCCTAATTTAACTTTTACAGCCTCATATAAATCTTCACCGTCAGCTACTAGTAGTCCTCTACTTGCAGATGCGTCAAGTACATAAAGTATTTGTTTTGCTTTAGCTACCTCACTAATAGCTTTTCTTGCTTTACCAATAATTGGAACTAGCTTGTTGTTTTGTTTCTCTTGAATGTCTTGGTATGCAGCTTGTTCCGCCTGTTGAATTCTAGATTGATCAACTTTTATTTCTTGGCCTCTCTGAATATTTGTGTCTTCAGTTTGTTGACCTTGTTCTGCTGAGTATTTCTTTATTTTATCATCAAACTTTTTTTTCATACCATCGATATCATCCTTATACGTTTTGGTGATTTTAGCTAATTCTACTTGCAAAGCTCTTGTCTCAGGCATGTTTGCAATTACTCTTTCGTATACTACATGTCCAACTTTTTGAGCATTTGCAAGACCACTCATNCCTAAAGTTAAAATTGCTACTAATAGTAAACTCTTCAATTTTCTCATTTTATTTAATTTAATTATTATCTTGTTCTAAGTTATTTTTCTTTTTTATAGCTTCTTTTTTCTCTTTTAAAATTCTTTTTTTCTCTGCTATATCAGCGATTCTTTTCTTTCGTATTTCTTCGCTTTTCTTTATTCTAGCTTTTCTTTCTTCGTCTTTCTTTTTTCTTAAAGCTTCCCTGTCTCTTAATAATTTTTTTTGTTTCTCTGTTTTTTCTTTACTTAAAACAGATTTTTGTTGTCTTTTTTCTTTATTGATTTTAAGTTTTCTTTCCCTAACAATTTCATTCAAAATTAATTCGCTAATATCGTATTTTTTATTGGAATATAACATTACTAGGTCGCTAGATTTATCAAAAACAAAATCATACTTCTTTTTTTTAACAATACCTTCTATAGAATTGAAAACTTGATCCTGGATGGGTTTTACTAACTGTTTTCTCAATAAATACATATCTCCATTTGGTCCAAAATACAATGATTCTAATCTTCTAAGTTCCTCTTGTTTTAAAGTGATTTCATCCTCTTTATCAAGAATAAGATCATTGGTTAAAATAGCACGCTCATTGGCTAAATCATTTTTAATTTTTTCTATATATCTACTTAACTTATCTAATTTACTTCGCCATTTACTTACTTTAGAATCTAAGGTATTTTGGGCTTCCATATATTCAGGTACATTTTCTAGAATGTACTCCATATCTATGTAAGCTATTCTTTGAGGTTTTTGAGCATTAACAAAGACTGTACAGATTAGAAGCAAACATAAAGCGATGTTTACTACCTTCTCTTTGTGTCCCGAAAACCTCAAGTTCAAAAAATTAAGTTTCATTTTTTATTAAAATTGTTGACCTATAATAAAATGAGTTTGCCAACCAGATTTAATATTTGATCCAGGTAAAGGATCAAAACCGTGTGCAAAATCTATTCCAAGTAAACCAAATGCTGGCATAAATATACGAATACCAACTCCAGCAGATCTTTTTAAATTAAACGGATTAAAGCTATCAAAATTGTCATAAGAATTTCCAGCCTCTAAAAATCCAATAGTATAGATAGATGCAGAGGGTTTATCTGTTATGGAATATCTTAATTCTAATTGAAATTTATTATAAATAGTTCCACCTTCTATCGATGATAATCTATTATTTTCATAACCTCTTAATCCTACACTTTCTCTACCATCTAACTGAAATTGAGCAATTCCGTCTCCCCCTACAAAGAACCTTTCAAAAGGTGTGCTTCCTAATTCGTCATTATAAAAACCTAAATATCCGATTTCTGTATTTGCCATTAAAACTAGCTTTTTTGCTAGACTGTTATACCATTTCCCTTTGAATAATAATTTATAGTATTCTAACCATTTAAACCTTTCTGCAGGAGCTAAGCTTTGGTAGTCTTTAGTATTGAAAAGAGAATACGGTACTGTAGCCTTAGCACTAATACTAAAAGTAGAACCGTAGGTTGGGAAAATTAAACTAGGACCAGCTGAATTTCGGCTTAAACTAATATTGTAAGCAAGATTATTTAGATCTCCCTCACTAAGAATATCACTACCAACTCTAAATTGATAATCATTTAGGCCAAAACTTTGGTAACTTAGGGTTTGAGACAACGTAAAGAAATCACTTGGCCATGTGAGTCGTTTTGCAATACCAATTGAAGCACCCGCTATGCCTAAACTTCTATCTCGATTTACATCAAAGGTTTGTCTGTCTAGTTGAAATTGTTTGGATGAATATACCGAGAACGATAAAGATTGAGGTTTTTTACCCCCAAACCATGGTTCTGTGAAAGAAAAACTATAGGTATTAAACGTTCTACTGGTTTGTAATCGAAGTGATAATGACTGACCATCACCCATCGGAAGCGGCTTATAGGCCTCTTTTTTGAATAAATTACGAATAGAAAAATTATTAAATGATAATCCTAAAGTTCCAATGAAAGAACCCCCTCCATAACCTCCTTGAAGTTCTATTTGACTTCCTCCCTTTTCTACAACACTAAACTCTACATCTGCAGTTTTATCTTGATAGTTAGGTCTTACATCTGGGGTTACATTTGTGTCAAAAAAACCAAGTTGACCAATTTCACGAATCGAACGAATAATTGCATCTCTACTAAATAAAGAACCTGGTTTAACCCTCAGTTCTCTAAAAATAACAAAATCATTAGTTTTATCGTTACCTACAATACTCACCTTATTAATGGTTGCTTTTTCATCTTCTCTAATTCTAATCTCAACGGTTATAGAATCGTTAACTACTTTAGTTTCTACTGCATTTACAGATGAAAATAAATATCCACTATTTTGATACAATGTTTGAATATCTTCAGAGGTTGGGCTTCCATCACCTGTAATTCTTTCTTTTAATACAGATCCATTATAAACGTCACCTTTTTCAATTTTCAGAATTGTATTTAATTGTTGGTCAGTATAGCTTTTGTTTCCAACATATAGAATATCTCCAAAAATGTATTGTCTTCCTTCTTCAAGTGTAATGTCAATATTAATTGTATTATCCTCATTCCAAGTTACATTGTCAGATAAAATTCTAGAATCTCTATATCCAAGTCTACTGTAAGTGTCAAGAATACTTACAAGATCTTCTTTAAATTTTTCGTCAATATATTTGGATCCTTTCCAAAATCTACCTGCAAATTTTCTTTTTGTATTGCCCATGGCAGCCCTTAGCTTACTTTCTGGAAGTGCTTTATTTCCAATGAAATTGATGTTCTTTATTTTTATTTTAGAACCCTTATCTATAAAGACACTCATATTTACAGCATTGATATCTGAAGAATCTCTTTTAGTGTCAATACTTACCTTTGTCTTTAGGAAACCTTTGTCAGTATATTTTTTCTTGAAATAGTTTTTGGTAGTAACAAGTAAGTTATCTGTTACCATGGCACCAGTTTTCAGTTCGGCCTCAGTTTTTAGAGCTTTTGATTTATTTTTTTTGATTCCCGCAATACTAATTTGATTAAGTTGAGGAAGTTCTTTTACATCAAACTCTAGATATATAGTATTCCCGTCTACTCTTATTAAAAAAGCTTCTACGGTACTAAATTGTTTACTTTGATATAGTTTTTTAATTGCACTTGTTAGTTTATCTCCCGGTAATTTTAGGGGTTGACCAATTTTAAGACCTGTAAATACCTTTACTGTAGATTCTGAGAATTTTTGTAGACCAGAGATGGAGATTCCCCCTAGAATATATTCTTTCCCTTTTTCATAGACAATATTTTCCTGAATGGTAATACTATCTTTTTCAACAATAGTTGTTGAGTCTTTTACTACTTGTGCGTTGGTAGTAAAATGAACTGTTGAAAGTAAAAAAATGAGAATTAAAGCACCAAATTTGATGCTATTCTGCTTGTATAGTTTGCTCGCTAGTTTTTCCAAATCTTCTTTCTCTATTCTGATATTCTATAATTGCATCATAAAAATGCTCTTTTCTAAAATCTGGCCAAAGTATACTTGTAAAGTATAATTCGGCATAAGCCATTTGCCATAAAAGGAAATTACTTATTCTTTGCTCTCCGCTGGTTCTTATCATTAAATCAACGTCGGGCAAATTAAACGTATATAAATGATTATTTATAATTTTTTCGTCTATTTCTTCGATGGTTAGGTCGTTATTAACAACTTTTTTAGAAATGTTTTTAATTGTATTGATAATTTCCTCTCTTGCTCCGTAACTTAAAGCTAATGTTAAGACTATTTTTTTATTGTTTTGGGTTTCCTTAATTACCTGCTTTAGTGTTTTTTGAGCACTATTTGGAAGACTTTTTATGTTTCCAATTGCATTAACTCTTACATCATTTTCTTTGAAGGTAATAGATTCTTTATTGAGTGAACTTATGAGTAAACTCATCAAAGCATTTATTTCAATTTTTGGTCTATTCCAATTTTCTGTAGAGAAGGCATACAATGTGATTGCCTCAGTGCCTAATTCAGCAGCAGCCTCAATAGTTTCCCTAACTGCAGTTAGCGCATTTTTATGACCGAATATACGATTCATACCCTTTCCTTTAGCCCATCTTCCGTTTCCATCCATAATCACAGCAACGTGTTTAGGAATATTATCTGAGCTAATAAGTAATCGTTTATTCATGAGTTTTGTACTTAATCAATGAAACATGCTGGTCTACCAAAAGTATAAACCAGAGAAACCCCAGAGAATAGATACCAATCATTTGATGTACCTCCAAAATTTAATTGTGAGAATCTACTTGTTGTATAGTCTAATTCATCAGTAAATGTATATCGTACCGTGGTCTCCACTGCAAAAGCTATTTTTTCTATTATTTTTGTTTTATATCCAATTCCTAGGGGTATAGAAACAGCTGTGTTTCTGGTGAAATTGAAAGTTCTATCGGCATTTTGAATTCTTGGTGTTTCATAATCCACTGCTGCAATCTGAAATAATATGTATGGCGTACTTGTTTTATCTTTTGATGATAAATCGTATTCATAAAAATTATATTCTATTCCAACCGCAAATTCTTGTATTGGATTTTTAAATTTAATACCTCTTTCTTGTCTTACTGTATTTTCAGAATCAGCATCATCTCCTGAAATGGAAAAATTACTGTAAGTTCCTCTAAGAGCTATTCTTGGATTTAAATTGTATTTGTACATAATACTTGATCCAATATTCTTGGGTTGAATGTAATTTGTTCGCCCCACATCTCCTACATAATTAACACCACCTACAATGAAACCAACTTCATTTATTTGAGATAAACAATTGCTTGAAATACAAATAAATAATAACAAAATTAAATATGTTTTCATCATAAAATATAGCGTGCAAATATAAAAAAATCTATTTGCTTTATAAAGTTTAAACGTGAGTCTTTTTGAATAACAATAATTTTAGTTTTTTATTGTTTTTACTTCTCTAATTGTTAGAACCATTTCGAGTGTCTTCACCCCACAAAAGCTTTGTTCTTAGTGTTGTTAAGAAAGAGTGGTTGGATGGAATTATGCTTTTAATTGTGAAGGGTGATTTCTCGATATAGATTTTGGTGTCTTTTGGTACTGATGTAATTCTAGAGTCGAGTGAAATTAAAAAACTTTTTTCTCTTGAGTCTACCTCCAATTCAATCAAGATTTCATCAGGAATTACCATCGGTCTTGCATTTAAATTGTGAGGAGCTATTGGGGTTATGATAAGGTTTTTTGAGTTAGGTGATATTACAGGACCATTGCAGCTAAGCGAATAACCTGTTGAACCTGTTGGAGTAGCTATGATCAGACCATCAGACCAGTAATTCGTTAGATACTCCTTGTCCAGATANGTTTTGACACCAATCATAGACGTTGTATTTTCTCTTGCAATGGTAATTTCATTTAATGCAAATGAAAGCTCATCTAAAGATTCAACTTTAGGATTAGTTTTGATACTTAATAATGTTCTCTCTTGAATTGTATATTTTTCAGCAATTAACAAATCGATAGATTCTTTGATCGCATTTTTTTGAACATTTGCTAAAAATCCAAGTCTACCTGTATTAATTCCTAAAATAGGAATGTTTAAATCTCTAATATATGTGATTGCCCTGAGAATAGTTCCGTCACCACCGAGGCTAAAAAACACATCAAAAGAGCTNTTTAAATCATAAAAGCTATTAAAAATTGAATATTTTTTTGTTAAATGACTGGAGTCTTTTAGAGCGTTGTAGAAATTTTCTTCGAAAAAAACGACAATATTATGTTCTTCCAAAGCCAATAAAAGGACTTTAATTTCCTTTTCAGCATTGACAGAATATGTCTGACCAAAAATAGCTACCTTTTTTATCATTACATGTCTAAGTATTTCTGTAAATAATCTGATCTATCTTTTAGATCTTGTAAATAAAAATCATCTTTATGTTCTGATATTAGATTGTAATTATACCTCCTAAACGTTTGAATGACTTCATTGATATCTTCTGAATTAATTTTGACAGTTGCTTGAATAGCATCAGAAGTTTGATTGGATATGTATAAAGCAAGTATAGTTGCGTTGTTGCTTTCTACAATTTGGCTTACCTCACTTACAGAAAAATCTTTTTTATTTTTTTCTATAACAATCATAACTCCATCACTAAATAAAGATGAGTTTGAGCAAAAAAGCTCTAGGACATCATGTAACTCATAATATCCAATGTATTTTTTTTTGTCATTTAAAACAGGCATGATATTAGTATCATGCTCCGAAAATAATTTTATGGTTTTAAGTAAAGAGATATTTTCATCTGTAAAAAAGAAATCTGTAAGATGAGAATATTCAGAAATTTTTGATGATTTTTCATCTATAGTTTGTAAATCACTTTCAGATATACTTCCTATCAACTCTTCATTTTTAACAATCGGTAGATGTGTTATTGGAAGTGTTTCAAAGATTTCTTGAGCTTTATTCACCAAACTTTCTGGAGTCAAAACTTCTAAATCATTTAGTATGTATTCTTTCATATTCACGCTANACGAAGATAGTTTAAAATCATTTAATGATGTACTTTTGTGTTTTATTTGAAACCAATGACAAAGTTAAGTGTAAATATTAATAAAATAGCAACATTGCGTAATTCAAGAGGTGGAGATGTTCCAAATCTTTTAGAAGTTGCTAAAGATATTCAAGCGTTTGGTGCTCAAGGCATCACAATTCACCCGAGGCCAGATGAAAGACACATTCGCTATCAGGATGCCCGCGATCTCAAACCAATGGTTACTACAGAATATAATATTGAGGGAAATCCTATTCGTAAATTTATGGATTTAGTTCTGGAAGTTAAGCCTACACAAGTAACATTGGTGCCAGATACTATTAATCAAATTACTTCAAATGCAGGTTGGGATACCATTACCAATCAATCCTATCTTAAGGAGGTAATAAGTGAATTTAATACTGCTGGAATTAGAACTTCTATATTTATTGATACAGATCTAAAATTAATTGAAGCTGCTGCAAAAATTGGTACAGATAGAATTGAATTATATACAGAACATTTCGCCAGTGCTTATGATAAAGGGAATAAGCAAGCAATAAAACCCTATACAGAAGCAGCCAATTTAGCATATGAATTGGGCTTAGGAATCAATGCCGGACATGATTTGAGTTTAGACAATATAGAATTTTTTAAACAAAATATTCCAAACCTCGCTGAGGTTTCCATTGGACATGCTTTGATTTCTGAAAGTTTGTACTTGGGCCTTCAAAACGTTGTAAACATGTATTTACATCGCCTTCAGTAGTATGGAGATCTTACATTCAAAAATAATTGGAGAAGGAACTCCACTACTAATACTTCATGGGTATTTTGGAATGGGTGACAATTGGAAGTCTCTTGGAAATAAATTTGGCAAAAATTTTCAAACACATATTATAGACCAAAGAAATCACGGACGTAGTTTTCATTCATCCGAGTTTAGTTATGATCATCTTGTAGAAGATTTAGCACATTATATTCATTATTATAATTTAGAGCAGGTTGTTGTTTTAGGTCATTCAATGGGCGGGAAAACAGCGATGTTGTTCGCTGTTAAATACCCACTATTGGTAGCTAAATTAATTATAGTAGACATTGCTCCGAGATATTATCAACCGCATCACTCTGATATTTTAAGGGCATTAAATTCAGTTGATTTTACAATTCAGAATTCCCGTAAACTCGTTGATCAAAAAATTTCTGAATTAATTTTTGATCCTATAACCCGAGCTTTTTTATTAAAGAATGTGTATTGGAAGGAGAAAGGATTATTAGCATATCGTTTCAATTTACAATCTCTCACAAAAAATAATGAAGAGGTAGGTAAAGCATTGCCGTCTTTTACAACCTATACTAAAAAAACCTTATTCTTGTCTGGAGGAAAATCTGAGTACATTACAAAGAGTGAAATACCTTTACTAAAAAAACATTTTCCTGAGGCATCTATTCAGACCATCCCTAATGTTGGTCATTGGTTACATGCAGAGTCTCCTGATATTTTTTATGAGTTGGTAATGAATTTTTTAAAATAAAATTTTAATAAATTCAGTCCAATTAGATTAATGATCTTTTTATTCGTTGTGAGATAAGTGTTAATATTTCATAAGAAATTGTTTCAGATAGTTTTGAGATGTTCAAGATATCTTCTTGGGTTTTAAAAATAAAAACAGGGTCTCCTTCATTGCATTTAATGTCAGTAATATCAACCATNATCATATCCATACAGACATTGCCAATTATTGGAGCCCNCTGGCTTTGAATTGTTATGTATCCGTTTCCATTTCCTAATTTTCTAGATAACCCATCAGCATGCCCTATCGGGATTGTAGCAATTGTAGTGTCTTTGGAAGCTTTAAAAGCTCTATTATAGCCTACAGTTTCTCCTTTTTTTGCAATGTGAATTTGAGAAATTATAGATTTTAAAATATGTGTATTTTTTAGTTGAGATGTTTCTTTCTTATTATTTCCAAAACCATACAAACCAATTCCAATTCTAACCATGTCAAATTGAGCTTCTGGATAGTTGATAACCCCAGAGGTATTTAGTGTATGAGCCATTGGAGTGTACTCTATATAATTACAAACTTGTATGAGGATTTTTTTAAAATTTTGAAGTTGATTTAAAGTAAACTGTCTTTCATTGTTGTCTTCACTAGCCGCTAAATGAGAAAAAATTGATTTAATTTTCACATATTTTGAGCTACAGATGATCTCCATAATTTCAGGAATATTAACTTTTGAAAAACCCAATCTATTTAAACCTGTGTTAAATTTTAAATGAATAGGGTAGGATTCAATCTCTTTTTCCTCAGCATGTGTTATAAATGCGTTTAAAGTTTTTAAATTGTAGATACTAGGCTCAAGTTGATTTCTTATAATTTCATCAAAATTTTGAATTTGTGGATGCAGTACTAAAATAGGGGTANTTATCTTAGCTTTTCGTAAAGAAATACCTTCATGAGCATAAGCAACAGCAAAATAATCCACCTTATNTTTTAAGAAATAAGCAACCTTGTTAGCATCACTTCCATAGCCAAAAGCTTTAACTACTGCGAGTATCTTTGTTTTTTGATGAAGTTTGTTTTTGAAGTATTGAAGGTTGTGCTCAAGTGCATTTCCACTAATTTCTAAAACAGANACATGGTTGTTCATGGTATGAGTAAGAACTAATTTTTAGGATTTTTTTCTTTCTCAATTTCTTCTCTTTGAGAAAGAAGTGCTTTATAGTATGCGGCCCTACTTAAAGGTTCATATTCTTGAGTCTCTCCTAAAAAGACAATATCTTCATTTACAGCTTTTCTAAAACTATAATTGGCTAAGTTTCCAGTTTTAGTACAAACCGCATGAACTTTTGTAACATACTCTGCTGTGGCCATTAAAGCTGGCATTGGCCCAAAAGGATTTCCTTTAAAGTCCATGTCTAGTCCTGCAACTATTACACGAATTCCTCGGTTTGCTAAGTCATTACAAACTGCAACAATTTCATCGTCAAAAAATTGAGCTTCATCTATACCTACAACATCAACATCATTAGCTAATAATCTAATATTTGAGGCCACCGGAACTGGTGTTGAACGAATTTCATTCGCATCATGAGAAACGACCATTTCGTCATCATATCTTGTATCAACAATTGGTTTAAAAATTTCAATGCGTTGTTTTGCAAATTGAGCTCTTTTTAGTCTTCTAATAAGTTCTTCAGTTTTTCCAGAAAACATTGATCCACAGATTACTTCAATCCAACCAAATTGTTCTGTATGATTTACTGTATTTTCAAGAAACATTTTGTAGTTTTAAGGCGTCAGAATGATTTGTTCGTATTCCATGTGAATTTAGGCAAATTTATTAAAAAATGGGATTAAAAAATAATTAAACAATACAACTTATGCACAAAAAACTTGCAGCAGACCTCACTAGTTTAGCNCACAGTATTTTACAAATGAAAAACAAAGAAGATGTTTTTGCTTTGAAAACAAAAGCGCATGAAGTTTATGAGAAATTAGCTGTGTTAGCCTGCGTAGAGGAATATTTTAACACGACTTCAAACCCCGAACATACCAAAGAAGAGCTTTTAGATTTGGTTAAAAAAGTTGGAGAAAAGTCAGACAATACTATTGAAACTGAAAATATTGAGGAAACAATTTCACTTTCAGAAGAAAGTGAAGTAGATGATTTAATTACGAAAACAGAAGATCAAGAAGATGCAGAGGAACAACAATTAATAGGTTCTGAAGACGAAGTCATTGAGAGTATTAAAGAAGATTTGGTTAGTGAAGGTATAGAATTAACAATTAAAGGGGCTTCAGATAGCTCTACCACCCCAGAAGAAGGTGATGATTTATTTTCCCAATCAGATGAGGTTATTGATGAAGCTTTTGAGGATGAACTTGAAGCTGTTGAGCCTAATAACGAGGAAATTACTCTTTCGCTTGAAGATGAATTAAAAGATACAATTGCTGCTGATGTAGTTGCTGATTTATTTGAAAATGCTCCAAAAAAATCATTNAACGATAAGATACGAGACGACATTCAAATTGGGTTGAATGATCGTATTGCTTTTGTGAAAAATTTATTTGGTGGAAGTCAAGAAGATTTTAATCGAGTAGTTTCTCAATTAAATTCATTTAAAACTGAAAAAGAAGCAAAAAAATTTATTAATAAAATGGTTAAACCAGATTATAATTGGGCAGAAAATGAAGATATTGAACAACGTTTTATGTCTATTGTAGAACGAAAATTTTTATAAACGTAGTATTTGACATTTTGATGATGAGCTTTAGGGTCAAATTCTTATTAATAAAAAACCCAAGATTGGGGTAACAACATGAAAATAGAAGTATCAAACGGAGAAATTTTAGATAAGTACACTATTTTAGAAATTAAACTTTCTAAAATAAAAGACGCTAATAAAATAATTAATATTCAACATGAGTATAATACATTAACTCCAGATGTAGAGTGTATTTATGATGCTTGCAAAGATTCTAATCAATTAAAAAATTTACATAAAAACTTATTGGAAGTGAACAAGAAGTTATGGAAAATTGAGGATGATATAAGAGAGTGNGAAAGAGCTAATGATTTTGGGAANACGTTTATAGATTTGGCACGAGCAGTGTATTATGTTAATGATGATCGTTCTGATGTGAAAAAGGAAATTAATATCTTCACAGGGTCAGATTTAGTTGAAGAAAAATCTTATGAAGAATACAAAAAGAAATAAGATGAAGTTTAGACTTTTAATTATGGTATGCCTTATTTTTTTATTAGGTTGTAAATCTACTTATGAAACCCAAAATTTTAAATTAGAAAACTCACCTGAAAGGCCTGATTATAATCTTAGTTCGTCATGGGCAGTGCTTCCATCAACATATTCAACAGAATTTCAAAACTATGCTTCTAAAGCATCCGATACACTCCAAGCAGATGTTTTTTATGTATACCCAACCTTAAATTTAGATGAAGAAGACCTTCGATGGAATGTCCCTATTGATGATATTGAACAAAATAAAAAAGTTTTAGAAAAAGCAGTTTTAATGCAAGCCTCTGCTTTAGCCATTTCAGGAAAAGTATACACCCCTTTTTATAGACAAGCGCACATTCGGTCTTATAAAATGTTTAATAAAGGAGGGAGAGAAGCTTTAGAATTAGCTTATCAAGATGTGAAAAAATCTTTTGAAGTATATTTAAAAAAATACAATAAAGGCAGACCAATTTTTATATTAAGTCATAGTCAAGGATCCTCACACACCTCTAGATTACTAGCTGACTTTTTTGATGGAAAAGAATTACAAAAACAATTAGTTGCTGCGTATATTCCTGGAATGAGAATTCAACCCGATCTATTTAATTCAATTCAACCCATGACTAAACCTGATCAAATTGGTGGTTTTGTTTCTTGGAATACCTTTAAGAAGGGGCATTACCCCAAAAAAGACAAAAACTGGTATGCTGGAGGAGTTACCAGTAACCCAGTTACTTGGGACAGTTCTGTATCTACTAACTTAGAACAACACAAGGGGTTTTTGTATACGAACAATAAAATATACGCAAAAGCACTCAAAATCGAAATCACTGATGGTTTAGTGTGGTCAAGTAATCCTAAGTTTTCAATGCGTCTTTTTATGTCTCTAATTAAGAATTATCATTCAGGAGATATAAATTTATTTTGGCAAGATATTAGAGAAAATTCTCAATTGAGATTAAACACTTATCTAAAGGGTGTTAATTAGTTTTGTCTTTAAACGTTCAATTTCTTTCTTACTGTTACCAATAAATATTTGCTGATCTATAATAAAGACAGGGCGTTTTAAAAAAGTATATTCATCCAAAATAAACTGACGGTATTCTTTTTCAATAATCAATTCATTTTTTAACCCCATTTCTTTGTATTTTTTTGCCCGTTTATTAAAGAGAGCCTCATAGCTATTAGATAAAGAATACATTTCTTCTAATTGAACTACAGTTATTGGATTGGTTTTAATTTCTTGTTTTTCAAAACCATCTAAATTTAATTCTTTTAAAATTCTCCGGCAGGTGTCACAAGTTTGTAAAAAATATACTTTCTTCATTTATAAAAAATTATCTTTGATAAAATTACATCAAAAAAATGAAGGTACAATTTGATATTCTAACAAAAACAAGAGCGATAGTCTTATATTATATAAAAGATTTAAGTTTAGATCAACTTCATATTGTTCCAGTTGGGTTTAACAATAATATCGCTTGGAATATTGCTCACTTAGTTGTGACCCAACAATTATTACATTACAAGCTTTCTGGAAATGATTGTTTAGTTTCAGATGAATTAATTACTGCTTATCAAAAAGGAACTTCACCCTCTGTTAAGTTTTCTCAACAAGCTTTTGATGAGGTTTTAGAATTATTTCAGGGTTTGCCAAGTACATTAGAGGAAGATTTTGAAGCCGGAATTTTTAAAGAATATTCAGCGTACAAAACTAGCACTGGTTTTGTGATTGATTCAATGGAAAAGGCTATTATTTTTAATAATTTTCATGAATCTCTTCACCTAGGAGTTATTATGTCGCTTAAAAAACTAGTTTAATTAATTGAGTTTTTTTTAACATTCGCTATTGTAATTCCTTNATGTTCAAAACAATAGGTAACAACCAATTAGCTCTTACTTCTTGAACTTCAGGAAAGTATTCTACATGTTCTGGTTGCCTTTTATCTAAATAATTTCCAGTATCCCATATTCCATTTCGGTTTAAATCGTAGATAATTCTGATTTTATATTTTTTGGGGATTAATAGATTAAATGAAATTTTCTTGTTTTTAGAAGAAGTTTCCTGAACAACAGTAGCATCATTACTATCTGTTAATTGTATAATAACAGGTATGTTTTTAGAATTTTGAACAGTTATTGATATTTCTCCATAATCTTCGGTTCCTCGGGTTCTAAATAGTGAACTTATGGTGTCATTTGTTGTGTTAAAAATATCCGTTAGTGCATTTGGATATAAATTAACCTTGTAAGGTTTTTTTTGTTTTTTTTCAAAAAGGAAGCCAATCTTACTCTCTTTTTTTGAGATAAATGTTTTATAAGGAAAGCTAATACTATCTGTGTGTTTAAAAACAATTCTTGAAGTATCAATCTTAACAACAGGATTATTTGTGGTAAAAAATAAGGTGTCTTTTAAATTTAATACCCCNCCCGTTATATCGTTTACCTTTAGTGAATCTAATTCTTTTTTNCTCAATTTAACNGTTACGGTATCATAAACAGTATTGTTACTTATTTTAAAAACTAAAGAGTCTTTATCAATGAGTGAATGCCATAAGTTTACTGTGTCTTTTCCTTTTTCAGGAAAAATAATGGTTTGAAAGTTGTCTGGAACAGGCGACAGTGTTTCTACCTTGAGGTTTTTTGGTTTACCTTGATAACCAAAAATTAATTGCCCTTTTCTGATTTCTTTTCCACGTCTAAATATATAGGGTAGCTCTTCTTTAAATATTGAAATTGGATCACTAATAATACTATCCCTTGGCAGGGTTATGGTGTCCTTTAGAAAACCAATTTTATCGGTTTTAGGATTAAAAATATAATCGCTTCTTTCATCATTTAAAGCCACTAAAAGATAGTTTCCTTTTCTAAGATTTGTAAATTGGTAATTAGAAGAATCTAAAGAACTTGTTACATAATCTGGCTTTCTATTATAAACAGCAGAATCTGTGTAAGAACTGTCTAATCTATACAATAAGAGTTTTATATCCTCAACACTTTCAGATTTAAATGAATTTTTGACGTTNCCAGACAAGTTTAGCGAATCTATGTAGGATCCAGTGGAAAATACATACTTAAAACGCTCAAGAATATTTGCTTCATTATTGTCTTGAACACTATTTCCAAAATCAAAAATATACGTTGAATTGTCCTTTAAGGTATCTAAAATTTTAATGTTGATAAATTTACTTGGACTTCCTTGGGGAGATATTAGTGACGGGTTTGCAGGATTTAATGGTGGTGAAACAATGAGTTGTTTTCTAAGATCCTTCAATTTTATATACTCATTAAAGTATATGTTTATTTCCTTTTCATCAAAGTTAATGGTTTCATAGGGCGGGTTTGCGGTCACAAATAAAGGTGCATCCTCATCCTTTGGACCCCCATCCGGTCTTCCTTTCTTTGCACATTGTGAAAAAGAGAACACTAGGAAAACTAAAAATAAATGCTGTATTTTTCTCAATTCAAATAATTTACTACAAATAAACAATATATTTTTTGGAATTAAATGTCAGAAAATTGTTAATTTTTATTCAGTTAAAGCGATTGTGACTACGCTTATTTTTAAATTCTCTACTTTCAATAATTCAATACAGCATGCTTCAAGTGTGGCACCTGTAGTTACCACATCGTCTATTAAAAGTACATGTTTATCTTTAAGAATAACAGGGTTTGTTATGCTAAAATTATTCAAGAGACTTTTAAATCGTTCTACTCTTTTTTTGAAAGTTTGTGTTTTTGCTGCTGTATTCCTAATCAAAACACCTCCAAGATATTTACTATTTAAAATAGTACTTAGACTTTTTCCAAACTTAGTCAACTGATTATAACCACGTTGCCTTAACTTGTCTTTATGTAGTGGAACAGGAATGATGAAGTCTATATCATTAAATGAATTGGTTTCTAATAATTGTTGTCCAAACCATTCTCCTAAAAAGACTCCAACCTTTTCATTATTTTTATATTTTAATTGGTGAATTAGTTTTTTTACTTTTCCAGTTGGATGATAATATAAAAAAGAAGCTCCCTTTTCCAGAAAAATTCTTCCCTCAAAAGTTTGAGTTAATGGATTAGCTGTAACATCAGTACTATCTATAAAGGGCAAATCTAATCTACATTCTATACAAACTATTTTTTCTTGGTCTACTAAATATTGATCGCAACAAACACATACATCTGGATAGAAGAGATTAAAAAGATTTTGTAATCCTTTCATTTTCTTAGCGTTTTTAGTGAAGATACTAAAAAACAAGAATCCTTGGAGTCAAATACACAAAGTAGCATTGATTTTTCTTGAAAAATTTCTTTATTCCCTTATCTTTGCAAAGATTATGGCACAAAAAGAAGATCAGTTTAAAAAGGTATTATCACACGCAAAAGAATACGGTTATATTTTTCAATCTAGTGAAATATATGATGGCTTAAGTGCGGTATATGATTATGCTCAAAATGGAGTAGAATTAAAAAAGAATATCAGAGAGTATTGGTGGAAGTCTATGGTGCAAATGCATCAAAATATAGTTGGATTAGACGCCTCTATACTAATGCACCCAACCACATGGAAAGCATCGGGTCATGTAGATGCTTTCAATGATCCTTTAATTGATAATAAAGATTCTAAAAAAAGATACAGAGCAGATGTCTTAATTGAAGATTATTGTGCAAAAATTGAAGGAAAAATAAATAAAGAAGTAGCGAAAGCGTCAAAACGCTTTGGGGATGCTTTTAATAAAGAAGAGTTTCTATCTACCAATGGAAGAGTTGTTGGATATCAAGAAAAGATCAAAACAATTTTGTCAAGAATGGGAGCTTCTCTGGAAAAAGAAGATCTTAAAGACGTAAAAGCTCTAATAGAAGAATTAGAAATATCAGANCCTTTAACAGGTTCAAAGAATTGGACAGATGTAAAACAATTTAACTTAATGTTTGGTACACAGTTGGGTGCATCTGCAGAGAGTTCTATGAAAGTATATTTACGTCCAGAAACCGCTCAAGGAATTTTTGTTAATTTTTTAAATGTTCAAAAAACAGGAAGAATGAAAATTCCATTTGGAATTGCTCAAACTGGAAAAGCATTTAGAAATGAAATTGTTGCAAGGCAATTTATTTTTAGAATGCGTGAGTTTGAACAAATGGAAATGCAGTTTTTTGTAAAACCAGGGACACAAAAAGAATGGTATGAGCATTGGAAGGAAACCCGTTTAAAGTGGCATAAATCATTAGGAATGGGTGATGAGAATTATCGATTTCATGATCATGATAAATTAGCTCATTATGCAGATGCAGCCTCAGATATTGAGTTTAACTTCCCATTTGGATTTAAAGAATTGGAAGGAATTCACTCAAGGACAGATTTTGACCTAAAAGCTCATGAAGAATTTTCTGGAAAAAAATTACAATATTTCGATCATGAAGATAATACAAGCTATACTCCATATGTGGTAGAAACCTCTATTGGATTAGATAGAATGTTTTTAGCAGTATTTTCTAATTCATTGGTTGAAGAAGAGTTAGACAACAATACAACTAGAACTGTATTAAAGCTTCCTGCTGTGTTAGCACCTACCAAAGCTGCTGTATTTCCTTTATTGAAAAAAGATGGATTACCGGAGGTGGCTCGTCAAATTATTGAAGATTTAAAATGGGATTTTAATGTTTTCTATGATGAGAAGGATGCCGTTGGTAAACGCTACAGAAGACAAGATGCTGCTGGAACACCTTTTTGTATTACTGTAGATCACGAGACTTTAGATAATAATACGGTGACTATTCGTCACAGAGATACAATGGAGCAACAGCGTGTTAACATTTCTGAATTAAAAGCGATTATAAATAAAGAAGTTGATGCAAAAAATTGGTTAACAACCATGNAATAGATTTATAATTAGATATATCAAAAGAGCCTCATCTAAATGATGAGGCTCTTTTGGTAAAAGAAAAGAGGTTCGTAAAACTAGTTATTATCAGCTAATGNACTGTATACGATCTTTTCTAGTTTAGCATTAATATCATTATTAAATGGAGAGGATAATACTTGTCTTAATTGAATAACGATTAAATCATTTACTGGATCTATCCAAAATACAGTACTGAATGCGCCACCCCAGCTGTAGGTTCCTTTTGGTCGTGAAGGATGGCTTTTGGCAACATCAAATCCGAAACCAAAAGTCATTGGCCCCCAAGGGTAAGGGATAGAATCAAGTTGATCTTGATGCATAGATTTTGCAGTTTCTTTTTTCAAGATTTGAACATCGTTTAATTCACCGTCATTTAACATTGCCTGACAAAATAAAAGATAATCTCTTGCAGTACCAGTCATTCCACTTCCCCCTGATAAATATGTTTTGGCACCATCAGTGGGATAATCTGCGATATACATTTTACCCATTTGATTCACTTGCATATTCGTGCTGTCTTTCATGGGTATATAGACTTTAGTTAAATTCTTTTTTTCTGAAGCATCAAAATAAAAATCCAATCTTTCTATTCCTAGAGGGTTTGTAATATTAGTTCGGATATAATCGTCGAGCCTTTCACCAGAAGCTACCTCAACAACACGACCTAGCACGTCTGTATTTAAACCATACATCCATTTTTTACCAGGTTGATGCATTAGTGGTAAATTTCCCAGTTTAGAGGCTACATCTTTAATGTCCATGTTAAGGTTGGTGCTCAAGTCTGGGATATCATTTTTGCCATAGATAGCTCCGTTTACAGCAGGGTTCATAAAACCGTATGGTACTCCAGCTGTATGTGTTAATAATTGACGAATTGTTGGAGTAGATTCTGAAGGCTTGGAAGTATATGTGCTATCTGCTGGATTAAAATTAGTCAAAACTTCGGTTTCATTGAAAGAACTTATATATTTTCCAACAGGGTCATCTAAATTCAATTTTCCTTGCTCAATCAATTGCATAGCAGCTACAGAAACAATAGGTTTTGTCATGGAGGCCATTCTAAACAAATGATCTTTTCTGTAGGGCTCAGTTCTTAATGAATCAGACCAGCCAACCTCAGATTCGTAAATAATTTTACCGTCCTTAGCAATTAAAGTAACAGCGCCAGGGTATTTTTTTGCATCTACAAAATCCATAACCATTTTTTCTATTTTAACGAGGCTATCAGAAATCATACCCACTTCTTTGGGTGTTGCAAATTGAAATTTATTAGATGTTTTATTTTGTTGTTGTTCTGAACAAGAACTTAATAAAAAACCAACAGTAAGGGATAAGATGAGCGTAATTCTATTCATTTTAATTCATTTTGATTTATGGTTAATAAGTGTATAAACTAATAGTCTTTACTAAAAGAAAACCAATATACGTTTTTAAGTTTTAAAAACGTTTTCCAATCGAGATACCAACTCTACCAGCTACTTCAATTGGATCATAAGAATCATCACTGTTATTTAATATATTCCTTCCAATTCCACCAAATATTTCAGCAACAAAACCACTTTTTGTGACCCATTTACCTCCAACGGAAACTCCTAAAGAGAATTCAGTTATATTTTTCTCAATGTTATTATAAGTAGATTCATCATAATCATAGTAGAGATCTTTATAACGATGAAGCATTCCAAAACCTTCTATAAAAAAACCTCTTGCATATTTGTTAGAGAAATAAACTCTATAATTGGGTGTAATTGAAAAATTCCTATAAGAATCAAAATTATTATTTTCATCAAATCCAAACTGAACATCAACTCCAAAAGAAGCTTCCTTATTAATTAAATATTCATAGGATACATCTATCCATCCTGAGGCAATAAGTGTTAATGCATTTAAGGTAATTTCATTTTTCTTGTCGGTATCTTGAGGGATTAAATCTTCTTGGGCATTTGAAATGGTTGAGTAAATACAAAGTATTACTAGAGCAATTTTTTTCATGAGTTAAATTTTAATTTTTACAAATATCAACAATTATGCCTAATTAAAAAATGGCTTTTAAATTAATTGATCCCGTATGAATAGTTTTAGAATTCAAACTTTTTCTTCCTTTATAATTTAGGTTTAAGTTTAAATAAGAATTTAGTTTTTTACTCCATATAAAAGTCCAAGTATAATTAGTTCCCTCTTGAAGCCCTTCTAACATTTGATAACCCACAGGCGAATTTGNGTTCCCATCAAAATNATTAAAAAAAGTTGTAAAATTAGCATTAAATTGTGTAGTCGATTTTCCGCTGTAAAAGTATTCAATCCCAATTTTTTGCTGTTTCAATGTTTCAAACTCTGCAAGGTTATTTTTTTTGTCTTTTACATGATAAAATGCTGAAAATCGATTGTCATTATTTAAAACATAACTTATTTTGGGTTGAAATGCATAGCTGTTTATTTGATAATTTCGATTATTAAAATTTTCAGTTTCTAAATTATTTTCAGAAAGTTTTCCTTGTAAATCAACTAGCCAAAATTTACCTAATTTNTGTTGAAAGTCTAATTGTTGGTAGCTGGTTTCTGTTGCNTGGCTTCCAATACTATATTGCTGTTTGTTATCTGCATTGGCAAAAGTATACGTTGTGCTAAAATTTTGTAANCCTCGATTAAAATATAGGCTATTTTTAAAATTAAAATTGACACTTATTTGTTGCGCTCTGTTCACATTAAACGGATTTAAATTAAATGAATTTCGTGTTCGTTTTAGTTCATTATTACTGCTTAAAAAAAATTGATTGTAGAAGTGAGAAAGTACTTTTTTTAACCCTTTTTTTGAACTCCACTGGCTTGCATTTATGGTAATAGATTGATTAATTTTTGCACTTTGAGTTGCTAAAAACTGAAGATTTGGCAATGGTACNCGCAAGAAATTTGCTTGATCTTGAAATTCAGCAATTTCAAATTCATCAAATTCTTGAATCCCATTATCATTGTAATCTATCCAAGTATAATACCCTTGTCCGGGTTCTACTTCTATGTAAACAAAATCTTGCTGTGCTACATTACCTGAAGAGGTTTCATAACGGGTTCCTATAGCTATAAAATTTTTAAAGAAGCGTTGGTTATATTGAATCCTTGAATTTAAAGCTTTCTGGTTTTCTGAAAACGTGTTTTCTGTTTCCCTGTAATTTGCATATAATGTAAGATTAGTTCGATCTGTTTCAATAAGTTTTGCATCTAAATAGTATGTTTTCCTGTTGTTAATCTGAGTAAAAGAGTTACTTCTAATACTGTCATTGTCTC
>JGI24539J26755_10000066_pt1 | contig 42142 bp, 39 predicted proteins | sample NorSeaMetagenome_2_FD_26755 | JGI IMG/M metagenome (IMG submission 26755) | reverse complement strand
GTTAAATTAATGAAACTTCAAGAACGTGATTATTTTAATAATAATTATGATTCAGATTTTTTAGATAGATACGGTATTTCATATATTGGATTAAATATGAAGCCAGATGGCATTAAACACAAACCATTTTTTGTTGATCAAAAAGTAAGAAGAGCAATAGCATATATGATTCCAATTGATGAAATTGTAGAAGTTATGATGCATGGAAAAGCATCAAGACAAACCTCCAATATTTCAGCACTGAAAAAAACATATAATGATACACTAGAATTAATACCATTAGATATAGATAAAGCAAAAGCTTTACTTACTGAAGCTGGATGGATAGATACTGATGGAGATAACATTAGAGATAAAGTTATTAATGGTGTTAAAACTCCTTTCTCTTTCAAATTTAGTTACATGGCCTCTCCTACTTCAAAAGAAATTGTTATGATGATGAAAGAGAGTATGTATAAGGCAGGAATTGTTGCAGAACCAACNCCTATGGATTTTTCACTTTTTTATAAAAATGCTGGAGATCATAAATTTGACGCTATGCTTGCAGGATGGGGAAGCAGTGCAGCATATTCAAATCCAATGCAGTTATGGCACACATCTTCATGGGTAAATAAAGGTTCTAATTTTTGTGGTTTTGGAGATGCTTATAGTGATGCATTAATTGAAGAAGCGAATACTACTTTAGATTATGATACTCATAGAAACGCTTTATTAAAACTTCAGGCAAAAATTTATGAAGATCAACCTTANGTTTTCCTATACATAACAAAAAGAAAATTTGCAATACACAAAAGATTTGANAACAGAGAAATGTATTTTGAATTTCCAGGTTTAAGACTTAATAATTTAAAATTAAATAGCAACTATACTACAAGTAATTTAATAGAAGAAATATAAAATGTTTAAATATACGATACAAAGAATCTTAACATTTATTCCTATGCTAATAGCTATCTCACTATTATCATTTGTAATTAGTATAAATGCTCCTGGTGACCCAGTAGAAAGATTAGCTAAATCTTCAGAGAGCGAGGGCTCTGCTCAAGAACAATCTGGAGCTTCAAAAAAAATTAAAGCTGAATTAAGAAAAAAATTAGGGCTAGATCTTCCTATTTTTTATTTAAGTATTTCTGATTTATCAACCAGCGATACTTTATACAAAATACAAGATAAATATCACAAATCATCACTAGAACACTTAACTCATAAAACAGGAAGTTGGAAATTAGTGTCAGACTACTACAAAGAGCTATTAAATCTTCAAAATATTCATTTAAAACTTAACTCTAAAGAAATCCATGCTGCTCAAGATTTACATGATTTAAATACTATAAACGAAGCTGTAAATCAAGTTGGTTTTGAAATAAATAACTTATTAGAAACCTCTGAGGATAATTTAATAAAATTTTCTATAAATAAAATTGAAGATAATATAACTAAATATTCTTTTTTCAAACCATTAATATTATCATTTAAGAATGTAAAAACTAATAATAGTAATTTAATTAATAGTACAAATAAATGGAAGACTTACATCCCAAAGATCAATTGGTATGGGACTAGCAACCAATATCATCTTTGGCTATTTGGAAATGGGAAAGATAGACATGGTTTATTGAGAGGTGATTTTGGAATCTCATATGTTGATAGTCAACCAATATCTACTAAAATATGGCAAAAAATAGGAATTTCTTTTTCTTTATCTTTAATCTCTATTTTTATTGCATATCTAATTAGTATTCCAATTGGAATTTATTCTGCTTANAAAAAAGATTCAGCTGTNGATAAAGGATTTTCTTTAATTCTATTTATCTTATACTCTATGCCATCATTTTTTGTTGGAACACTTCTCTTACTTCAATTTGCAAATCCAGATAATTTAGCTTGGTTTCCAGTTTCTGGTATTCAAGACCCAACACTATTTGACCCTAATTGGTCATTTTGGACAAAAATTAAGCATAGACTACCATTTTTAATTCTACCTATTATTACATATACGTATGGATCTTTTGCATTTTTAAGTAGAATTATGAGAGTAGGTATGATTGACATTGTTTCACAAGACTACATAAGAACAGCAAGGGCAAAAGGATTAGGAGAAGGCAAAATAATTCTTAAGCACGCTCTAAGAAACTCTCTACTTCCTGTAATTACAGTTTTTGCAGCAATTTTTCCAATGGCTATAGGCGGATCTATTATTATAGAGGTTATCTTCTCAATTCCAGGAATGGGTGTTGAAGTTTATAATTCTATTTTAAATTATGATTACCCAATGATTATAACTGTTTTTACTTTATCAGGNTTTTTAACAATGGTTGGNTATNTAGTNTCAGATTTATTATACGCAGTAGTTGATCCAAGAATTTCATACAAATAGAANATCATGAGTACACAAAATAACTTAGAAAACTTCTCNTTTAAAAAATACGCTTGGAANCAATTCAAAAAAGATAAAATTGCTCTTGTTTGTCTTTATTTNCTTTTTGCATTAATAATTTTAGCTGTTTTTGCTCCTTATATTGCAAATGAAAGACCACTTTATGCTAAATATAAAGGTCAGACTTTATATCCTGCATTTGCTGAAGANACTAGAACTGATTCTATTTTTAATAAAAATGGNGGATTAGAAGATGTATTACAATATGATATTACAGATTGGAGAACATTAGACTTTGAAAAAGTTGTTTGGGCGCCAATACCATATTCTCCNGAAGGAATGGATAGNTATAACAGAGATTATGTTTCTCCCAGTGGAAAACAAAGATTTAAAAATATAGATGGGGAAATTACAGATGCTCCAAAAAAATTCAGACATCTATTAGGAACNGATGGTATTGGAAGAGACTTAGCCTCTGGTTTAATACATGGAACTCGTATTTCTCTAATGGTTGGTTTAGTATCTATGGGAATAGCAAGTTTAATTGGTATTTTTCTCGGAGCTTTAGCAGGATTTTTTGGTGATAATAAATTAAAGATGCCTAGAATTAAATACCATTTTACATTAATTGGTTTATTCTTTGGTTTCTTTTATGGTTTTGGACAAAGAAAATATGCACTAGCTGATGGTTTTTCTGAAAGTATACTGAGCGGTATGACTCAAATACTTATTAGCACGTCAATTATTATTATATCTGTTACAATCTTTAGATATCTTAGCAAGTTAATTAAAATTAAAAAACTACAAGAAGAAACATTTGTTCCAATCGATACTTTTGTTTCTAGAGGAATTGAAATACTTAATTCAATTCCAAGATTATTATTGATTATAACAATCACAGCAGTTGTTGAAAGAAGTATTTGGATAGTAATGATTATTATTGGAATTACTGGTTGGACCGGTATAGCTCGATTTACTAGAGCTGAATTACTTAGAATAAGATCATTAGAATTTGTTCAAGCAGCTCAATCTCTTGGATACTCAAGTATTAGAACAATCTTTAAACATGCATTACCAAATGCTTTAGCACCAGTTTTTGTTAGTATTGCCTTTGGAATAGCATCTGCAATTTTAATTGAAAGTGGACTATCATTTCTAGGAATTGGTGTTCCAGATGATATAGTTACTTGGGGATCTTTACTAAATCTAGGTAGACAAAACCTCGAAGCATGGTGGTTGATAATCTATCCTGGGATGGCAATATTCTTGACAATTACAATATATAACATGATTGCAGAAGCTTCAAGAGATGCACTCGACCCAAGACTTAAAAGTTAATATAATTCTCATATCATTTTAATCTTTAATTAGATTCTTCTTAAAGAAGATGTCTTGTAGTATTTATGATTATTCAATTATTCTAAGTAAGGATAATTTACATAAATTAGCAAATAATTAATCAAACATAAAAAAGGATGAAAGAAGTTGTAATTGTATCTGCAGTAAGAACACCTATGGGAAGTTTTAATGGAATATTTTCTTCAACACCAGCAACAACCTTAGGAGCTTGTGCGATTAAAGGAGCAATAGATAAAGCAGGAATTGATAAAGCCAAAATTGATGAAGTGTTTATGGGTAATGTTTTACAAGCTAACTTAGGACAAGCACCAGCTAGACAAGCTGCTATGGAAGCCGGTCTATCAAATACAATTCCTTGTACAACAATAAATAAAGTTTGTTCCTCAGGTATGAAATCGATAATGATAGCTGCTCAATCCATAATGTGCAGTGATAATGATATTGTTATAGCTGGTGGAATGGAAAATATGTCACTTGTACCCCACTACCTTAATAATTCAAGAAAAGGTCAGAAATTAGGAGACATGAAGCTTACTGATGGGTTAGTTAAGGATGGACTAACAGATGTATACAATAAAACCCATATGGGTTTATGTGCAGAAACATGTGCTAGTNAAATGAATTTTTCTAGAGAAGAACAGGATTTATTTGCAATAAACTCATATAAAAAATCAGCTAAATCATGGAATGAANATAAGTTTAGTAATGAAATAGTAAGTGTAGAAATTCCGCAAAGAAAAGGTGATAATATTATAGTTAATGAAGATGAAGAATTTAAGAAGGTTAATCTAGAAAAAATACCAAATCTCAGACCTGTTTTCAGCAAAGATGGAACAATAACAGCTGCAAATGCATCAACAATAAATGATGGCGCTTCAGCTTTAATTTTAATGAGTTTAGAAAAAGCTAAAGAACTGAAAATAAGACCAATTGCAAAAATAATAAGTTATGCTGATGCNGCTCAAGAACCAGAATGGTTTACTACAGCACCATCTCAGGCAATACCAAAAGCATTAAAAAAAGCTAAACTAACTAAATCTGATGTTGATTATTATGAATTAAATGAAGCTTTTTCAGTAGTTGGATTAGCCAACATTAAGCTTTTAGAAATAGAATCTAAAAATGTTAATGTTAATGGTGGTGCAGTATCTTTAGGACATCCATTAGGTTCATCTGGATCAAGAATTGTAGTAACATTAATTAATGTTTTAAAACAAAATAATGGGAAAATTGGAGTTGCTGGAATATGCAATGGAGGTGGTGGAGCTTCTGCAATAGTAATTGAATCTGTATAAATGCAATTTGGAATATCCATATTATCTGTAATTCCTATTAGAGAATTACCAAGTGACAAATCAGAAATGACAACCCAATTAATATTTGGAGAACATTACAAGATTTTAGAACAAAGAAAAAAATGGAGNAGAATTAAAATTGCACATGATAAATACACAGGTTGGATATCAAATAATCAANTACATATTATTTATCAAGAAGAGTATGATAAGCTTGATAAAGAAATAGTTACTTTAACAACTGACATACTAGATATTATTGAAGGCGAATCAAATCAACCAATTGTTATTGGAAGTGTATTACCAACATATAAAAGCGATCATGCGTTAATAAAAAATAAAATGTATAAGTTCTTAGGAAAGAAAACCCAAGGATTTAGTGAAAAAAAACATCTTGTTAATAATGCATTAATATTTTTAAATACTCCTTATTTATGGGGAGGAAGAACACCATTTGGAATTGATTGTTCTGGCTTTACACAGATAGTTTATAGACTACAAGGAATTAATATTCCTAGAGATGCATATCAACAGGCTGAAGTTGGCAATACATTAAGTTTTATTGAGGAGAGTGAAGAAGGAGATCTTGCATTTTTTGATGACTCTGAGGGGAAAATTACTCATGTTGGTATAATTATGAATAACAATAATATTATACACGCATCAGGAAAAGTAAGAATTGATAAACTTGACCAACAAGGAATTTTTAATATCGAAAAGAAAATTCATACGCATAAATTAAGAATAATAAAAAGTATTGTTTAAACAAATAATATATGTCTAAACAATTTCAAAAAAAAATAAGATATAAGTTAATATTTTTATTGGCTTTAACTGTTTTTTCATGTAAACATGAATTAGAAAAACCTAATTGGGATATTGATTTAATTGTACCAATTGCTAATACAACAATTAATATAAATAGTATAGTTAAAGATAGTATTATATCTATAAATGAAAATGATTCAGGACTAATTTCATTAATTTATGAAGAAAATATAATTGATTTAAATCTTGATTCTATTATTAATATAAATTCAATTATAGGTGAACAAACAGAGAAGCTTGATTCAATAAATTTTAAAGATATAGTAATTCAAGACACCTCTACAATAGGAGAATTAATAGTTCAAATTCCATTTGGAACTATACTTTTCCCAAATGGAAGTACTGAAGAAATTCCTGCTCTTCCAAATGTTATAAGTAATGACACTACATTTTTTGATGCCTCTGAATATTTTGAAACAATGACTCTATATGACGGTGATCTGAGTGTTGCAATAACAAATAATTTCCCAACAGATATATCAAATATTAGTTTTACATTAATAAATCAGACTAATCAAAATACTATTGCGTCCTTTTATTTTCCAATTATTTCTTCAGGAAATTCAGTTTCACAAAATGTATCTATATCGGGTCAAACAATAGATAAAAACATAGTAGCTATTCTTAATAATCTTGATGTAGATCAAAGTAATGGCCCTGTTTCGATTAATTATCTTGATGCTATCATTACNCAAATAAAAATTGAAAACATAGGNATAACTCAAGCAACAGCTTTTTTCCCAGATCAAGAATTATCACAAACACTTACTGAAAATACTTTTGATTTTATGGGTGCCCAAATTAAAGAGATTGGCATAAAGGAAGGTTTAGTTATTGTTAATATACTTAGCACTCTTTCTGATACTGGAAGAATAATATACAATATCCCATCTCTAAGTAAAAATGGTATTCCATTTACAACTGAAAATCTAGTACCACCTTCAGTTAATGGTGAAATGACTAAATATGAGTTTAATTTTGATGGATATAAGCTTAACTTAACAGGCAAAGACAATCGTTTAGGAGGTGATACAATTAACACTATTTATACTGAATTCTATACATTTATTGATTCCACTGGAGAATTAATAACAATTGATGATTCTGATAGTTTATATTTTTTTACAGAATTTAAAGTTACACCTGAGTACGCATTAGGTTTTCTAGGTTATGATTCGTTAAAAATTAATAATGAACATATTGAAATAAATGCATTTTCTAATATTATGAATGGTGATCTAGATTTAAAAGAGGTAGATTTAAATTTAAGCATTAACAATTATGTAGGGGCAAGTGCAGAAATAACATTTAATGATTTATCATCTGAAAATACTAATACAAATACCCTAATACTTGCTGGCATTGATCAAAATAGTGGCCTTAATATAATTAACACCCCTTACACACTTAATAATGCTACGCTTTTAAATGGATGGTTACCAATTCAACCTACGACAACAAATATATCCTTAAAAGCAGATGAATTATTAGAAATTTTTCCAAATAGGATTAATACTAGTGCAGATATATATCTTAATCACAATACTACCCCATCATTAGAGGGTTTTCTATTTACAGATTTTACCTTTAATGCTTCTTTAAATATGAAAGTACCTTTAACATTAATAGCCAAGAATATCACATTAGTAGATACTGTAGATTTTAATTATAATGAAAGTGATAGCTATATAATTGAAAAGCTATATTTAAATGTAGAAAATGGATATCCCTTAGATGCTAATGTAAAACTTATTCTTTTAGATAATAATAATGTTATTATTGATACATTATTTAATCCATCATATATTGCTTCTGCAATGATTAATGAAAACTATATTGTTTATGAACCATCTAAAACTATTTTAGAGTCAAATCAAATAGATATAAATAATATAAACAGCATAATATTTTTTACAGAATTTTCTACTGCTGATATTAATGAATTTATNAGTATTTATAGCAGCTATAATATAGATTTTGTTTTAAGTGCAAAACTTAAATTAACAATTGGCAAATAATGAAAATTAGGTGGATTAAACTTATTGTATGTCTAATATTTGTTCAGCCACTATTCTGTCAAAACAATACTGTTGGAATTAAAAGTGAAGTGAACTTTGAGTCAAATTCATTAAATTTTGATTTTATAAATTCTTTATTATATGGTGGTAAAATAAATGAGGAAACAAAAAATAATTGGATTAACTTATGTAAGCAAGAAAATAAAATATATTCGATATTTAAAAATGATTTTTTCTTTAAAAGAAAATTCAATGAGAATACTTTAAATTTTATAATAAGTGATATTAACAAAATAGATATTGTATTTAATAAGGATCTTCTTAAACTAGCATTAAACGGAAATTTTGATTATCAAGATCAAACATTAAACTTTGACAATACTCATATTAGAATTGAGAGATATCAAAAGTATAATCTTCAATATGAATTTAATTCTAANGAAAAATTAATTCTAATAGGATTGGCATATTTAAAAGGAAATCATAANATAAATCTTAACATTAATCAAGGTAGTCTTTATACAGCATTATACGGAGAATATCTTGATATAAATTATGATATTAATGGTTATATTACTGACACATCTAACATTAATCTATTTCAAAATAATGGTAACGGAGTAGCATTAGATTTTGATGTAAAATTTAACGCTGGGGCAAATACAATAAATTTCTATATAAATGATTTAGGATTTATAAAATGGAATAAAAACTCTATAAATTTTGCTGCAGATAGTACATTCTCATTTATTGGAATAGATATTGATAATATTTATGATTTTAATGATTCAATATTTAATAATATAGTTGATGATCAAGATTATATAAATAATCAAAAAAATTCTTATAAATCATTTGTTTCTGCTAATATTGGATTTAATATTAAAACTAATAGTAGTATAAAAAAGTTTAATCATTTTATTTTTGGATTACATTCAAAATGGCAACCATATATTTTTAAAAAAGATAAATTATCAAATCTTATTTCAAATGGCTTTAGCCAATCAAATTATAAACCATTATTTTACATATCTTCAGAAATGGGACATAAAAAAATTAAATTATTACCAAGATTATCATATGGTGGATATTCAGAAGATTTAAATATAGAATTAGCAATAAAAATTGAAAGTAAAATTTCATTAATTTTGGGAACTAAGCACTTGGAAGATTTAATTATCAATGAAGGAAGTAAATCTTTTAGTTTATTTTTAAATATTTATAAAATATTATAATGATATCAAAAATTGATTTTATACAAAATATAGAAAGCGGTAATTTTTTTCTAATTGCAGGACCTTGTATAATAGAATCTGAAAGTGATACATTTAAAATTGCTGAAGAATTAAAGAGAATTACTAATAAATTAAAAATTCCTTTTATTTTTAAAGGATCTTTTAAAAAAGCCAACAGAACACGATTAGACTCTTTTACTGGTATTGGTGATATTCTGGCGCTTAATATACTAAAGAAGGTAAGAGAAGAGCTTAAAATACCAGTATTAACTGATATTCATTCTCCGTTAGATGCGGAATTAGCTTCAAAATATGTTGATGTATTACAAATTCCAGCATTTCTTTGTAGACAAACTGACTTATTAATAGCAGCTGCCAAAACAGGAAAACACATTAATATTAAAAAAGGGCAATTTCTTTCAGCTGATAGTATGAAATATGCAATTGAAAAAGTCTCTGATCATGATAATAATAATATTTTAATAACAGAAAGAGGTACGATGTTTGGATATCAAGATCTTATTGTAGACTATAGAGCAATACCTATAATGCAATCATTTACATATCCTGTAATTTTAGATATAACTCATTCATTGCAAGAACCAAATACAAATTCTGGAATTACTGGCGGCAAACCAAAAATGATTGAAACAATAGCAAAAGCTGGAGTAGCTGTTGGAGTAGATGGGATTTTTTTAGAAACACATTTCAATCCCTCAATTGCAAAATCTGACAGTAAAAACATGTTAGAATTAGCAAAACTTGAAGATCTACTTTTAAAACTTGTAAGAATCAGAAGATCAATCTAAAAATCTTTTACACCAACCTTTTTTAATAGGGATTAACCAGCTAGATAAATCTTTCTTTTTAGAAATATTTAAATCAAAAAACAAACTATCTTCAGTAATATCATAATTAGTCTTTAACATATTTGAATTAATACATGTAATCTTATTTTTAGCATTAATAAATACATTTAATCTATTGTAAAGATCTAAGCAAAAATCATCGTCTATTTTCAGAATTAATTTTTGTAGACCATCCATTGAGCATCCACCAGTCTGATTAATATCTTCATCTAAAGCAATAACAATAAATCTTTCATGAAGTATTGTAAATGAACATGTAAGAGAATTTCCATGATGAACCCAAGAATTAAGAAAGCTTATTATTTTTTTACTAATAGAAATTTGAATATCACTTGTTAAAACTTTTGCAGAGCCATAAATCCATAAGCGTGAATTATCAGATATATTTTTAAAATCTATAAACATTCTGCAATTAACTCAGCGATATCCATTACCTCTGCTTTTCCTTCGGCAATATTTTTTACCCCATCTGTAATCATAGTATTACAAAATGGACATCCTGTTGCAATGATATCAGCTTCAGTTGCCAAAGCTTCCTTTGTTCTAACAATATTTATTTCAAATTCACCATTTTCTGATTCTTTAAACATTTGAGCACCTCCTGCCCCACAACAAAAAGATTTTCTTTTATTTCTAGCAATTTCTATAAAATCTAGATTAAATTTTTTAATTAAATTTCTTGGAGCATCATATACATCATTTCCTCTACCTAGATAGCATGGATCGTGATAAGTTATTTTTTTATTTTTTAGATTAGAATCAAAATCTAGTTTTCCATTTTCAATTAATTCTTCAATAAATTCTGTATGATGTTGAACAAAGTAATCTCCACCAAGACCCTTATATTCATTTTTAAGAGTATTGTATGAATGAGGGCATGTTGTAACTATTCTTTTAATGTTATAGGAATTTAAAATCTCTATATTCATTAATGCTTGCATCTGAAATAAAAACTCATTACCAGCTCTTTTAGCAGCATCACCTGTTGAGCTTTCTTCTTTGCCAAGTACAGCAAATCTAACATTTGCTTTATTCAATATTTTAACAAAAGCTCTAGTTATTTTCTGTGCTCTTTCATCAAAACTTCCAGCAGAACCAACCCAAAACAAAATATCAGGAGATTCTCCTAAATTCACATAATCTGATATAGTTTTAACAGTTAATAAGTTCATTTTATTTTTTAAATACCTGAATTTTCACTTCTTCTTCGACAAGTTCTGTAAATTTTCCTGAAAATCTTGTAGCTCTAACAATATGATTATCTACCCAATGATAATTACCTCCTCTGGGTTTATTCATCAACAAAGCTTGATATTTAAATCCATGTTGATTTAACCAAAGCTCAGTAACCTCTCTATGTTCTTCTACTCTAGAAGTAAAGAAAGTAATAATATGTCCCTGATCAAACCACTTATTTAAAGTAATTAAAGCATCTCCATATACTTCGGCATCAATCATTCTTTCAGGTTGTTCATTTGGAATATCATCACAAATAGTTCCATCAATATCAATAAGGTAATTTTTAATATTATCATCTAAGACAGGACTAATATCTAATCCATTAANATCTTTATTTTCGGCTTTATAAATACTCATAAATTATTTATTATTTAACCAGTTTAATCTATCATCTGCAGGGAATTTCCATGGNGCGCCATTATTTTCAACGTTTGAAAACATATTATTGAGTTCCGTAGGAGCTGAAGACTCTTCCATAACTAAATACCTTCTTAAATCAACAATAATAGATAATGGATCTAGATTAATAGGACATGCATCAGTGCATGCATTACATGTGGTACAAGCCCAAAGTTCTTCTTTAGTTATATAATCTCCAAGAAGGAATTTTCCATCATCTATAGCTGAATTACTTCCAATCTCTTCTATCCTATCTCTAGTATCCATCATTATTTTTCTAGGAGACAAGAGTTTACCAGTTTGNTTTGCTGGACAAACAGAACTACATCGTCCACANTCTGTACAGCTATATGAATTTAAGAGTTGTACCCAATTTAAATCAGTAGCATCCCTAGCACCAAATAATTGAGGGGTGTTTGAGTTATCATCATTATTAACAGCATAAGGATCAGCATTAGGATCTAGCATTAATTTCACCTCTTTAGTTACAGATTGTAAATTATCAAATTGACCGAGTTTATTAATATTAGCATAGTATGTACTTGGAAATGCAAAAAATATATGCAGATGTTTTGAAATCAACACATAGTTCATAAATCCTAAAATACCAAGAATATGAAACCACCATGTAAAGCGTTCAATAATAATAATAGTATCAGTTGGAAATGAGTGTAAAAGAAAGAGTAAATGTTTAGAGATTGGAAATGAGCCTGCTAAAATATAATGATCTACTCCTCTTGATTGCAATATATAATCTGAAGTATTCATTAATAAAAAAGCACCCATTAAAAATATTTCAAATATTAAAATGAGATTAGCATCTGTTTTAGGCCATTTAGTCATCTCCTTAGCTGAAAACCTTTTAATCCTAATAACATTTCTTCTAATTAAGAAAATTACGCATGAAACCAATACTAAAAAAGCTAAGATTTCAAATGATGCAATCAAAAAATTATATATGTTAAGGTTAATAATATGAGCTAAAAATCTATGTGTTCCAAAAACACCATCTATGAGAATTTCAAATACTTCAATATTTATGATTATAAAGCCAACATAAAGACATAAATGNAGAACAGCTGCAATAGGCCTGTNAAACATTTTTGATTGACCCATAGCTACCCTAAACATNTTTTTTAATCTAATTTTTTTATTATCACTACGATCAATATCTTTTCCACGTTTTATATTAGAAATAATATTTCTTAGATTATATATAAAAACAGAAAAAGATAAAACTAAAACTAAAAGAAATATAATGTTTTGAAAATGCATTAAATATTTATTATTTTAACTTATTCTTATCATAAGATTTCTTATTTCCACCAATAATTGAAAAATTAACATAACGCTTTGGATTATTCTTAATATCTTCAATTAAAGTAGCAAGTTCAGATGTAGATTTTTCAAGATTATCATATAAATTATCATCATTCATTAATTTAGCTAGACTTCCAGAGCCAGAGTTTATATTGTAAGATATTTTATTGACATTTTCCATTAAAGATATAATATTGGATTTAGCTAATGAATCAGTTATTGAAGATAAGTTATACAAAATACTTTTTATATCAGAATTTCCTTCATTTAAATTTGATGTTATAGATTCTAAATTAGAAATAATTTTAGATATTTTTGAGTCATTCTTATAAACAACACTATCAATTTTAATCATTGTCTTTGATAAAATTTCAAATGTTTGATCTAAACTTTTTATACTATTTGAAAGATTAGCTCTAGTATTTTTATTTAATACAGCTGCAACAATTGTTAATAAAGAGTCAACAGATCCAATGAGCTCTTCTGCCTTATTTTTTAATGGTAAAATTTGAGCATTTACTTCATCTTGAAGACTATTCTCAACACCACTTTTTAATGTGTCACCTATAACAGAAAATGAAGTTGAGGATCCAATGATTAATGAAACCCCCTTTGTACCCATTAAATCTTGATTAATAATTTTACAAACNGAATTATCAGGAATNCTATCAAACTCATTTATATTTAGTGTAACAAGAAGCTTAAGATTTGACGGAATAAGCTTAATATCACTGACCATACCAATATTAAAACCATTTAGCAAAACTCCACTACCAACTTGTAAACCATCTATATCATCATAAATAGCATAGTATGATTTATTGGTTTGAAAAACATTTAATCCTTTTAAATATTTAAGGCCATATACTAGAGATACAATGGCTAATAAAAAAACAAAACCTAATTTAAATTCTTTTGATAATCTACTCATTATTTATTAATTTATTTTGCAAATTTAGTGCTTCTTTTGTAGATATCTGCTTTCCATTATAAAATGCTATAATAAAAGCACCATTAAAGCCAAGATTTCTTAATCTATTTTTAAGCTTTTCAGCATTATCTTTTTTACTGTCAGAAGCAATAAAATATTTATAGGTTCCATTAATTTTAAGTTCTTCAACATTTAAATCAATAAATTGTTGATTATTAAGCATTGATTTTAAATATGTGCCAATTTGAACTTTATAAATTAATTCAATTTTATTTTTTATAGTCTCTTTAGATGTTGAGTCAGAAACATTTTTTAATATGGAAATCGCATTATCTACTTTACTTGACACAACGGCAATATCCTCTAAAACCTCGACACTTTCCTTGTAAGATCGAAATGCTCTAAAAATAGCTGAAGCGATATAATCCTGACCAATTTCAGAATGTAAATATTCTTCTTCCTTTGGATTAGTTAAAAAACCACATTCGATTAATATACTAGGCATATTAGTTCTACTAATCACATAAAACGGGGCTTGCTTCACGCCCCTACTCTTTCTATTAGCTCTAGTTGAAAATTCTTTTTCTACTTCTTCAGCAATTTTCAAACTCTGTTGAAGATATGTATTCTGCATAAGACTAAATACGATATAACTTTCTTGAGATTTAGGATCAAAACCATCATACTTTTGTTGATAATTATCTTCCATATAAATAGCGGAATTTTCTCTCATTGCAACATCCATATTGGCTTTTAGTTTACTCATTCCCATTACAAAAACACTAGCTCCTGAGGGATTAGGATTAGTAAATCCATCACAATGAATAGATATAAAAAGATCAGCATTTACATTATTTGCTAGTTCGGTTCTTTCATTTAGTTCAAGAAAAACATCAGTATCTCTTGTGTATTTAATATCAATACCAGGAAATGCTTCCTTAATGTATTTACCTAATTTTAAAGAAACTGCTAAAGCAACATGTTTTTCATAAATCTTAAATCTTTTAGTACCCATAGTACCAGAATCTTTTCCTCCATGACCGGGATCGATAACAATTGTTTTTAATACTGTATTATTTGACTGTGCCAATAATGAATTATCAGATATAAAAACATAAAATAATAAGAAAAAGATCAGTTTTACGTTATTCACTAATAAATGGCATAAATTAATTAGATTTGACAAGTATTTTTAAGCTTGTATAAGACAAATATAACACATAAGATTTAACTTGAAAGTCAATAAATTAACTCTAATAATATTCTTATTAACAGTAGTAATTAATAATTCTCAACTTTTTGCACAAGAGATTATTAAAGATACAATACTAAAAATAGAGAATACTGATGCAACAGTACTAGAGGATGAAATCATTAAAAACGCTAAGGATTCAATAAATATTGATATAATTAATAGAAAAATTTTTCTTTATGGAAAAGCTGAAATTAAATATTCAGATATTAAAATTAGTGCTGGTTATATAGAAATTGATTGGAATACAAATACAATAACTGCCAAGCCTAAAATTGATTCTTTAGGCGAATTTATTGAAAAACCTGTTTTTGAAGAAAATAATGAATCTTTTAAATCTACAGAAATAAGATATAATTTTAAAACTAAAAAAGGATTAATTAAAGAAATAAACTCTAAAGAAGGTGAAGGGTACATACTTGGAGAAAAAGTAAAAAAAACTGATAATGATATATTTTACCTCGAAAAAGGAGATTATACTACCTGCGACGCTGAGCATCCACACTTTTCAATTAGAGCAAATAAAATAAAATTAATTCCTGGAGAGAAAATAATTACAGGACCTGCTTATCTTAGAATATTTAATTTTCCAACTCCTTTATTTCTTCCCTTTGGCTATTTTCCAAATAAAAAAGAAAATAGTTCAGGTTTAATTATTCCTTCATATGGGGAATCGGCAAATTTGGGTTTTTTCCTTAAAGAAGGTGGGTATTATTTTACAATCTCTGATAAGATTGACCTATCATTGAAAGGAGATATATACTCAAAAGGAAGCTGGGGCCTAAAATCTTTAATCAGATATAAAAAAAGATATAAATTCTCCGGAAATCTTAATCTGAGTTATGGAAATATAGTTAATAGTGAAAAAGGCTTTTCTGATTACAGCTTAAAGAAAGATTTTTTTGTTAGATGGAGTCACAAACAAGATCCAAAATCAACACCATCATTATTATTTTCAGCTAATGTAAATGCAGGTAGTAGTACATATCATAGAAACAACTCATTTAATTCAAATGAGTTCTTAAGTAATACATTTCAATCAAGTGTGAGTTTATCAAAAAGATGGAATGGAACACCATTTAGTTTATCTGCAAATTTAAGACATAACCAAAATACTCAAACAAAAATTATTAACCTTTCTCTGCCAGATATATCATTTAATATGAATAGAGTATTTCCTTTTAAAAAAATTGGAATAAAAGGCAAGAACCACTGGTATCATAAAATTGGTGTTAGTTACTCTAGTAATATTAGAAATGATGTATCTATAGCTGATTCTCTTCTATTTACCAATCAATCTTTTAAAAGCTTTAGAAATGGAATAAAACATTCTATCCCAATAAGTACATCAATGAAATTATTAAAATATTTTACATTTAGCCCTAAAATAAGTTTTACTGAAAGATGGTATAGTAATCAAATCCAAAAAAACTGGAATGTTCAAGACTCTTTAATAACAACCGATACAATTAGCAAGTTTACTAGAGCGGGAGAATACAATATATCTACAAGTATCAATACAAAAATATATGGATTATTACAGTTTAATAAAGGAAAGATAAAAGCAATTAGACATGTTATAACTCCTAATCTAAGTTTTTCATATAGACCAGATTTCTCAAATAGAAAATATGGTTATTATGAAGATGTCCAATCTTCAAGTGATGGCAATATTCAAGAATATTCAATTATGCAAAACGGCATCTTTGGCTCACCTAGCAAAGGTAGAAATGGAAATATAATTTTTAATATCTCAAATATTCTTGAAGCAAAAATAAACTCAAAAAAAGATACTGTCAATAAAATTAAAAAAATTAAAATTCTTGAGAATTTAAATATTGGTTCCTCATATAACTTATTTGCAGATTCATTACAACTAAATGATATAAATCTAAATGCACGAACACGTTTACTAGACATTATTGATTTAAAATTCTCTAGTAGATATGACCCCTATATTGCAAATGATAACGGAACTAATAATCTTAATAAATTTGAATTACTTAGTAATGGAAGATTAGCAAGGTTAATGAATGCTAATGCAACTATTGGATTGGTAATTTCTAATAAATTATTTTCAAAAACTGAAAATAAAAAACCAAAAACATTGTGGAATCTAAATGCTAATTATTCAATTATTTATAATAAAGGATATAGAGATGCTGCATTTGCTGACACAATACAATCACTAAATTTTTCTGGTGATTTAAAAATTTCTGACAAATGGAAACTTAGCTTCCAATCAGGCTATGATTTTGATTCTAAAAAACTAACTTATACCTCAATTAATATATATAGAGATCTTCATTGCTGGGAAATGATGTTAAATCTTATACCTATTGGATATCATAAGAGCTATACATTTACAATTAGAGTTAAAGCCTCAGCACTACAAGATTTAAAACTCGAAAGAAAAAGAGATTGGATCGATACGGATTTCAACTAATTTCTTATCCAATTCTCGATCATTTTTAATCCAGATTCAGTTAATATTGATTCAGGATGAAATTGTACACCTCTGACATCAAGCTCTTTATGACAAAATGAAGAAATAAAACCTTTTTTACTTACTGATGTAATATCTAAACAATTAGGGAAATTATTTCTATCAATAACCCAAGAATGATAAAGACCAACATTTGTTTTTTTATTAATATCATTAAAAATACAATCATCTTTAATTATAGATATCTCTGTTGAGATTCCATGATTAACATTATCTAAGTTAATTAAAGAAGCTCCAAAATACTCTGCTATAGCTTGATGACCAAGACAAACTCCAAGTAAAGGCTTGTTAATAGCAATTTTAATAATAGCCATTAAATTTTTATGTTCATTTGGAAGTCCAGGACCAGGAGAGAGTATAATTTTATCAAAATCTCTAATCACATTAAGATCAACTTGATCATTTTTTATAACTGCAACATCACAATTAAATTGCATTACATAATGATATAAGTTAAATGTAAATGAATCATAATTATCTACTATCAGTACCTTCACAATAAACTATAAATACAATTCAGAAAACTCTCTAAAAGCTCCATATCCACCAGAACTTTTCAATTTTATAATATTAGGAATTGATTTTACCTTATCAATAGCATTATTAGGGCATGCACAAACACCAACATTAGATAATAAATCAAAACAATTTACATCATCACCAATATAAGCAATTTCAGAAAGTAATATATTTTCATCTTTACAAAATTTTAGCATATATTCTAATTTATTTTTTACACCATGAAAATCATAATCAAGACAGAGTTTTTTTGCTCTATTCTTATTTATAAGTCTATCCTCAGATGTTATAATTCCAACTTTAAAGCCTTTCTCTTGTAATAACTTCATACCCATACCATCTTGGGCATTAAATTTTTTAAACTCATCTCCAGACTCAGTGTAGAACATACCACCGTCAGTTAAAACTCCATCAACATCGCTAAAAAATATCTTAATTTTCATAAAAATGGTTAATTGTTAAAATCAAATATATAATGTAAATTTAATACTTTAATATGATTCTAATTCTAATAGTTTTTTCTTAAATCTTGATTTTCCTAAAAAATCTTTTTCTAATTCAGAAGAAAAAGGCACAGGAGTATCTAGACTTCCACATCTAATAACAGGTGCATCTAAATAACTAAAACATTTTTCAGAAATCAATGCAGCTATATCAGCTCCAAAACCTCCAGTGATAGAATCTTCATGAAGAATAATTACTTTTCCAGTCTTTTGAACAGAATTAAAAATCATATCAATATCTAAAGGAATTAAAGTTCTTAAATCAATTAATTCACATGAAAAATCAGAAATATCTGACAGAACTTCTAGCGCCCAATGGACTCCCATGCCGTAGCTTATAATAGTGATGTCTGAACCAATTTTAAGAGTATTTGCCTTTCCAATTTCACAAGTATAGTAATTTTCTGGTACTTCCTCAGAAATACTTCTATATAACGCCTTATGTTCAAAAAACATCACTGGATTAGGATCATTAATTGAGGATATAAGAAGACCCTTTGCATCAGCAGGGAAAGCAGGATATACAACTTTCAATCCAGGAGTATGAGTAAACCAAGCTTCATTAGATTGAGAATGAAAAGGCCCTGCACCTACGCCTGCACCAGTAGGCATCCTAATAACTACATCTGCATTTTCATTCCAACGATAATGTGATTTTGCTAGTAAATTTACAATTGGGTTAAAACCTGAGCTAACAAAATCAGCAAATTGCATCTCAACAATAGATTTATATCCTTTAATTGATAAACCATAAGCAGTACTTATAATAGCAGATTCACAAATTGGAGTGTTTCTAATTCTATCTTTTCCAAATATTTCAACAAATCCATCAGTAATCTTAAAGACACCACCATATTCAGCAATATCTTGCCCCATTAAAATTAAATTATCATGACATTCTAAACTTTGTTTTAAAGCATCAGAAATAGCATCAATTAAGCGCTTCTTAGAAGTTTTATTTTCTTTTGATATACTTTTGTATTTATATCTTCTAAAAACATCATTAATCTCACAACCAAGTAAAGAAGTTGTCTCCTTTTCTTGATCAGCTTTTAACCATGCTTGATTAATTTCATCTTTAAAATCTTTTCTAATTGAATCAATCAAATCTTGATCAAGAACTTTAGTATCCAATAGATAATTCTCATAGTTTAAAATTGGATCTTTCTTTGCCCACATTTCCATAAGCTTTTTAGGAACATACTTTGTTCCTGATGCTTCTTCATGCCCCCTCATTCTAAACGTCATACATTCAAGAATAATTGGCTGAGGATTCTTTATTATTTGTTTTTTTAGCTCATTAATAGAATTATAAACTTCTAAAATATTATTACCATCTATTGTATAAGCATCAATGCCATATCCAATACCTTTATCAGAAAACTGCTTACAATTATATTGTTCTGAATTTGGTGTAGATAAACCATATCCATTGTTTTCAATAATAAAAATTACAGGAAGTTTCCAAACAGAAGCAATATTAAGAGCTTCATGAAAATCCCCCTCGCTTGCACCTCCATCTCCTGTGAAAACTATAGTTACATTATTACTTTTATCTAATTTGTTTGCTAGAGCAATACCATCAGCAACACCAAGTTGCGGCCCAAGATGAGAAATCATACCAACAACATGATGATCATTTGAACCAAAATGAAATGACCTATCTCTACCCTTTGTAAAACCATTTTGCTTTCCCTGAAATTGGGAAAAAAGGCGCTCTAACGGAATATTCTTGGATGTAAATACACCTAAATTTCTATGCATAGGAAGAATATATTCACTTTCATTTAAAGCCATACAAGAGCCCACAGAAATAGCCTCTTGACCAATACCAGAAAACCATTTTGAGATTTTGCCTTGTCTAAGAAGAATTAGCATTTTCTCCTCAATCATTCTAGGCTTAAGAATATTCTTATAAACTGAAATTAAATTTTTATCTGTAAGTTGTTTTCTATTAAATTTCATCTATATAAAATATATCTTCAAAAGTATTGAATAATTCTTTACTTTGTAATAAAAAAGAAATGTATTGGCAAGAAATAATTGTTTTATTAATAATCGGATACTCTATCTATTTTATCTTCAATAAGTACTTTAAAAAAGAAGAGGGATGTAAAGATTCAAACTGTGACTGTTAAAGATTCATTAAAAACTTTATTTATTATAAATCCTATCGCTGGAGTTGGCAAACAAAAGGATATAGATATTATAATTGATCAGTATTTAGATAAAAATAAATTCATATACGATTTAAAATTTACGTGCTACAGTGGACACGCTACTAAATTAACTGAAGAAGCCCTTAACAATAATTATAATATCATTGTTGTTGTAGGTGGTGATGGTACTGTAAGTGAATGCTCAAAAGCACTAATAGGCACTGAAATATGTATGGCAGTAATACCTTGTGGATCTGGTAATGGGTTTGCATATCATATTGGAATAGAAAGAGACATAAAAAAAGCGTTACTACAACTTAACAGCAATAAAATAAAATATATTGATACCTGTGAGGTAAATAATCTACCTTTTGTTAACGTATCAGGAATAGGTTTTGATGCACATATTGCTAAAATATTTGCAACTACTGAAATTAGAGGATTCTATTCATATATTAAGATATGTTTAAAAGAATTATCTTATAAAGCTCAAGAATATGAAATTGAATATAATAATACTAAGAGAAAGATTAAAGCGTATGCCATTGTTTTTGCCAATACAAGTCAATATGGTAATGATGCAAGAATAGCTCCAAATGCAAAAATAGATGATGGACTAATTGATTTTGTTATAATTAACAAATTTCCTAGTTGGCAAATTCCATATTTTTTATACAAAGTCTTAAAAGGTAAGGTTCTTCAAAATAAAAATGTAGAAATTATTCTTTCAAAAGAGATGAAAATTTCATCAATAAAACCCTTTGCTCATCTAGATGGAGAAATAAAGTATTTTACTAATCCTTTAAATGTAAAAATTTCTGATAAAAAACTTAAAATATTAGTACCAAATGAATAAAAAATATAAAAATGAAAAACTTACTGTCTATTCAACAAATCCAAATTTTGAATATGACAGCTCTTCACAAGAGAATGACACATTAACACCTCAAAATCAAAATCTTGAAGTTTGGATAGACAAACACAGAGCAGGAAAAATAGCAATAATAATAAAAGGTTTTATTGGTAAGAATCAAGATTTAAAAGATTTAGGAAAGAAACTTAAAGTAAATTGTGGTGTTGGTGGAACTACAAAAAATGGAGAAATTATAATTCAAGGAAATGTACGTGATAAAATTATGGAAATCTTAAAAAAAGATGGCTATAACTATAAAAGAGTTGGAGGATAAAAATATTGTGCCCAGAGCGGGAGTCGAACCCGCACGTTCTTAGAACACATGACCCTCAATCATGCCTGTCTACCAATTCCAGCACCTGGGCTATACAACAAAAGTAAAAAAGAATCCCGCTAAAAGCGGGATTTCTTATAAAATATGTGACCTGACTGGGGCTCGAACCCAGGACCCTCTCCTTAAAAGGGAGATGCTCTACCAACTGAGCTATCAGGTCAAATAAATCGGCTGCAAATATATTACTTTTCTTAAATAATGAAATTTTTTCAAGGTAATTTTTTAGAATACATTAAATCTATTTTTAATTAATTAATTAATTTATATTTGACTAGATAATATTAATAATAAATAATGCCTAATATATATTTAGTTGGTTTTATGGGCAGTGGAAAATCTACTCTCGGAATTCTATTATCAAATAGACTAAATTTTAACTTTATTGATACAGATAAATTAATAGAAAAAAGAAATTCTATGTCTATTTCTAATATGTTTAAAACAAAAGGTGAATTATTTTTCCGAAATGAAGAAAAAAAAATTATTCACGAAATAATTAAACTAAATAAAACTATTGTATCAACAGGAGGGGGGTTACCTTGCTTTAATAATAATATCGAAACTCTTAACAAGAACGGTAAAACCATTTATCTAGATTATGATATTGAGACATTATACTTAAGATTAAAAGAAGATAATAAGAGACCATTGTTAAATAATAAATTTCTTAAAAATGATATACAAGAGCTATTAAATGCAAGAAGAGAAATTTACAATAAATGTAATTACACAATATTATGTAAAAATTTAAATCAAGACGAGGTACTAAGAGAGNTAAACGCCTTGATCATCTCCAAATAAAACAACTTTAATATATTCTTTAAGAGTTGTTGATAGTGACAATCCAACATAATCAGCTTTTATTGGATATGAATTATGATTTCTGTCAATAAGTACAAGAACAGACATTTTTTTAATTGATGTAGATAAAAAAACCTTTGAAGCATAAATTAATGTTTTTCCTGAATTTAATACATCATCACAAATTATTATAACCTTCTCTTTAAACTGATCCTCTAAAATATCAATTTTAGAATCGGTAGATGATTGAATATTAATATCAAGACGACCTAAAATTGGGGAAATTTCAGAAATTTTACACAAATTAATAGAAATTTCATTAGCTATAATCATACCTTTTGAGCCAATACCAATTAAAACAATTTCTTTTTCATCACAATTATTTTCATAAATCTCCCAAGCTAATCTGATGATCTTTTGAGTTATTTTTGATCTGTTAAGAATTTTTATTTCATTACTCATAATACGCAAATTTAAGTATTTTAAAACAGTTATTATTATTTAAAACTTTAAAGATAAACATTAATAATAGCTTAATAAAAAAAAATGACAACATAAAAATTATTAAAAAAATAAACATATAATTTAGTTTATATAATTGTATTTAATACACTGATTAGTAATAATTTAAACTTTAAATATGCCATTATGTCACCTCTCTAATATCATTAAATATTAGAATATATTTAGTATTTTTTGATTTTGTAGTTTTGCAATATGAGAATTGATATTATAACTATTTTTCCAGAATTATTTGAAAGTGTTTTTAACTACTCTATTATAAAAAGAGCTCAAGAAAAAAAACTAGCTAAAATTAAAATTCATAATTTAAGAGACTACACTTTAAATAAGCAAAAAAGTGTAGACGACTATCAATTTGGAGGAGGATCAGGCATGGTAATGAATATACAGCCTATTCATGATTGTATAAAAAAACTACAGAATGAAAGAAAATATGATGAAATCATATACCTCACCCCAGATGGAGAACCCCTCAGGCAAGTACACTGCAACAGATTATCATTAAATAATAACTTAATTTTTTTATGTGGACATTATAAAGGTATTGACCATAGAATTAGAGAACACCTAATTACAAAAGAAATATCAATTGGGGATTACGTAATAACAGGAGGAGAAATGGCAGCATGTATTCTTTCTGACTCAATAATAAGATTAATTCCTGGAGTAATATCTGATGAAACATCAGCTTTAAGCGATTCATTTCAAGATAACCTACTTGCCCCTCCAATATATACAAGACCCGCAGAATATAATGGATGGGCAGTTCCAAGCGTATTACTATCTGGAAACCCCGCTAAAATTAGTGCATGGAGAGAAGATCAATCTATCAGTAGAACAAAGAATATCAGACCTGATCTATTAAAATAAAAAAAAGAGACTTTATTCTTGATATAGTTCAAAATATTATACTTAATATTGCATTCCGATTTTAAAAAAATATAAGCAATGGATTTAACAGCAGAAATAGCAAAAGAATTAGCACCTTCATCCGATTTACCGTCATTTAAATCTGGTGATACAATCACTGTATTTTATAAAATTAAGGAAGGAGACAAAGAAAGAACTCAATTTTTTAAAGGAGATGTTCTTCAAAGAAAAGGAAATAAGTCAACTGAAACTTTTACTATTAGAAAAATTTCTAACGGAATTGCAGTTGAAAGAATATTTCCAGTAAACTCTCCAATTATTGAAAAAATAGAAATTAACAAGAAAGGGAAAGTTAGAAGAGCAAGAATATTCTATCTACGTGATCTTACAGGTAAAAAAGCAAGAATTAAAGAACTTAGATAATAAAATTTCTATTTTTTTATAATATAGAACTCAGTTCTTCTGTTTAGCTCTCTTTCGGCTTCATCTACATTNTTATTCTTAGAAAACTGCTCTCCAAAGCCTTGATAATCTAATCTTTTTTTAGAAACTCCATTATCAACTAACTTTTGATAAACTGCATAAGCTCTTTTCTCAGATAATTTTTCATTATACTCTTCTTCACCAATATTATCCGTATAACCATTAATGGAAATTATTAAATTCTTATTAATCTCTAGATAACTTGCAAATTCAAGTATAATTTCATTTGATACATTGTTAATATCATAAGAGTCTAAATCAAAATATATATTATTTAATAGAAATGACTCACCCACTTCAATATCTCTTAGTTTAATATCCATTGTTTTAGGAGATAAAAAACTTGTATCATCAGCACTAACATACTGAGAATTAAATGCATATCCTTTTTTCTTAATTGTAACTAAGACATCATCATTATCAGACAATGTTACTGCTGCCGCATACTTCCCATCCTTAACTTTAAAAACAGTCACCTCCTGAGTTTTTATATTTTTAATCTCAATTTCAACATCATCAATAATCTCCCCATAAACATCTAAAAGATCACCTTTAATAAAAAATACACGTTTCGGCTTAGCTTCATCGTGTAAATCAAAAGAATAAATATCCCAACCTCCTATTCCATTTAAATTATTTGATGCAAAAAAAGCCTTATTACCATCTGTACTTACAAAAAGAGAGATTTCATTTAAAGAACTGTTAATAGGGTAACCTATATTAATTGGTTTTTGCCAATTTCCAAAACTATCTTTTCTTGAATAAAAAATATCATAACCACCAAGAGATGGAAAATTATCAGAAGCAAAAAATAGTGTATTATTATCAGTGTGTAAAAAGGGAGATTTTTCATTATTAGTACTATTTATTATATCTCCTAAATTTTTAGGCTTAGACCACTTCCCATCATTATTCTTTTCAATTCCATATAAATCAATACCACCATATCCACCAGCTCTATCACTAGCAAAAACAATATAATTTCCGTCAGAAGACACTGAAGGTTGTGACTCCCAACTATATAAAGGAGATATTTCTTTATTAAATGATTTAATATCTCCCCATTTCCCATCAACTTTATAAGAATAAAAAATATCACAATTATTATAATTACCTGCTACCTTACTACATTTAGTAAAATATAGAGTGTTATTATCAATTGTTATACAAGCACCACCTTCGTTATCTTCAATATTAAAGGGGTATTTTAGAGCACTACCTATATTATATTCCCCATCAATCTTCTTACTAATAAAAAACTCTTCTTGATAAGAAGGAGTAATTATATCTATACCCTTTTTAAGAAACCTTCTTGTAAAGAAAGTAAAATCTTGATCTGGTGAAATAGCCGGCAAATACTCATCATACTCAGTTGAAATTCCAGAAATAATTTCAGGACTATATTTTACAGGATTATTAATTAAATCAGATAACTCTAGAGCTTGAGGCAANAACTTAACGGCATTTTCATAATAGCTACCATCAAGTCCTAACTGGAGGCTTTTTTTAAGATAATTCGCTGAAAGCACAAAATCTTTTTCAATGTAAGCAATTTCACCAAGGATATAATAAACAACAGGAAAAGTCTCATCACAAATATATAAGACTTCATTTGCAATTTTTTTTGCAGCAGANTTTTTATTTTCTAACCAAAAAAGCTCAGCTTTTAATGAGTTAATAACAGGATGCTCTTTAGAATTTTTAAGAATTAAATTAGCTTGTAAAAAGTTTTTATCATTAATAAACTTCCTAATTTTTTTAGCTTCCCTCCTATCCTTGAAAGACTTCAGCTCACAATCTTGAGGGAAAATCTGATTACAAATAAAGAATAAAAAAATAAATGTAATAAAACGCATTATAACTTCTTATTTAAGTCATTTAATTGACCTTCTGACGACGCAATAACAGTTGCCACTGTTGCATCACCAGTAACATTAACAACTGTCCTTAGCATGTCTAAAATACGATCTACAGCGAAAATCAAAGCAATTCCTTCAGGATCAATTCCTACTGAACTTAAAACAATAACTAACATTACCATACCAGCTCCTGGAACTGCAGCCGCTCCGATAGAAGCTAAAGTAGCTGTTAAAACAATTGTCAACTGAGCAGTCAAATCTAAATCAAAACCAAACGCTTGAGCAATAAAAACAGCTGCTACTGCTTGATATAAAGATGTACCATCCATATTAATAGTAGCTCCAAGAGGGAGGACAAATGAAGATACTTCTTTAGAAACTCCTAAATTATTCTCACACCTATCCATTGTAACTGGTAAAGTAGCAGCAGATGAAGATGTAGAAAAAGCTAGCATTTGCGCAGGCATTATAGCTTTAAAGAAACTTAAATATTGGATGTTAGTAAAAATTCTTAGTATAAATGGATAAATAACAAATATCATTAGTAAAAGACCTATAACAACAGTTAAAGAATAAAAGCCCAATGCAATAAATAAATCAACACTACCCCCAAAATCAACAACTAATGAAGATAATAATGCAAAAACTCCATAAGGAGCTAATTTCATTATTAAATCAACTATCTGTAAAATAATATCATTTATACCTTCAAAAAATCCTTTCACATATCTAACCTTTTCATTAGGGAGCATAATCATTGAAATCCCAAAAATTAAAGCAAAAAATATAACCTGAAGCATATTTTTATTTTTTGATGAAGCATCAATAATATTACTAGGCACAATATCAACAACAAACTGCAAGGGACCATTATTTTCAACAATTCTAGCATCATTTATCTTCATACCAGCCTTTGAAGAGTATTTAGTTCTAAGTTCAGTCTTTTTTTCTTCAGAAAAACTATCTCCAGGATTAAAAGAATTTACTAAAAAAAGCCCGATCGTAACAGACAAAACAGTTGAAAAAAGATATAATAAAATTGTTTTAGATCCAATTCTAGATAATCTTGAAATATCAGATAATGAAGAGACACCTTTGATAAGAGATGCAAAAACAAGAGGCACAGCTATTAGTTTTAGTAAATTAACAAATATGATTCCCCATGGTTTAATCCAATCAGAAGTAAACTTATGTAATCCAAATTTATTAGCTATCAATCCAAAAACAACTCCAAGTATCATTCCAATAATAATTTTCCAATGCAATGCAATATTCTTCATTATAATTTATTTGTTTTACTTCTGAGGTAATGATCAATTAATACTAATGCAGTCATTGACTCAACAATAGGAACAGCTCTTGGTACAACGCATGAGTCATGCCTTCCTTTAGGCTCAATAACAACACTATCTCCTTCACTATTAATTGATTTCTGACCTTTCATAATGGTTGCAACAGGCTTAAATACAACATTAAAGTAAATATCATTACCATTTGAGATTCCACCTTGAATTCCACCTGAATTATTTGTATGTGTCTTGCCATCAATATTTTTAAGAATATCATTTACCTCGCTTCCTAAACATTCAGAAATATCAATAGAATTTAATCCATAATTAAAACCTTTAACAGCATTTATAGAAAGCATTGCTTTGCCTAAATCAGCATGTAACTTGTCAAATACAGGCTCTCCCCAACCAACTGGTACATTTATAGCAACACCGGTAATTTTACCACCTAAAGAATCACCATCATCACGTACCTTATTTATTAATGCAATCATATCTTCAGCAATTTTAGAATCAGGACATCTAACTATATTATCATCAATTTTATTTAAATCAAGATCTAAATAAGACTTATCAATTTTAATATCTTTAACTTGAGAAACATATGCCTTAACAGAAACTCCAAGTAACAATAATAACTGCTGCGCAATAGCACCAGCTACTACTCTACATGCAGTTTCTCTAGCTGAAGATCGTCCACCACCTCTAAAATCTCTAATACCATATTTTTTTTGATACGAAAAATCAGCATGAGAAGGACGAAATGTAGATTTAATATCACTGTAATCATTAGATTTCTGATCACTGTTCTTAATTAAGAAACCTATAGGAGTACCTAAGGTTTTACCTTCAAAAATACCAGATAGAAATTCAACTTTATCTTTTTCATCTCTTGAAGTTGTAATAACAGATTGTCCAGGACGTCTTCTATTTAATTGTTTCTGAATTAATTTAATGTCAATTTCTATTCCAGCAGGACAACCATCAATCACGCCTCCGATAGCGGTCCCATGTGATTCGCCAAAAGATGTAAGTTTAAATATTTTACCGAAAGTATTACTCATAAGAGACAAATATAGTAATAATGTTTTGTCTTAATTTTGTAAATTTGTGTATTATGAAGACAGTAATTAAAAATATTTCTAAGCTTGTTCAAACAGAAGTAAATGACATTAAATGGAAAGCTGGAAAGGACATGAATTCAGTAAACACAATTGATGATGCTTATATTGAAATTAATAATGGAATAATTACAGATTTTGGCAATATGAATGAATGGAAAGGTATTAGTGATTGGAATCAAACAACAATTATTGATGCTGAAGATGGAATGGTTTTTCCTACATATTGCGACAGTCATACTCATCTTGTTTTTCCAGAAAGCAGAGAAAGTGAATTTAATGATAGACTTAATGGAATAAGTTATGAAGAAATTTCTAAAAATGGTGGTGGAATTTTAAATTCTGCTAAAAAAATGCAAACTATTGATGAAGATAAACTTTTTGAAGATTCATTAAACAGATTAAATAAACTGATTCATCTTGGCACTGGAGCCATCGAGATTAAAAGTGGTTATGGACTGAATATTGATTCAGAACTTAAGATTCTTAGNGTAATTAAAAAATTAAAAGAAAAATCTCCTATTAAAATTAAATCAACATTTCTAGGTGCTCATGCNGTTCCACTAGAATACATTAATAGAAAAGAATTATACCTAGAATCAATTATTAAAAAAATGCTTCCAATAATAAAAAAAGAAGCCTTAGCTGATTATATTGATGTTTTTTGTGAAAAAGGATATTTTAATACTGATGATTTAATTCAAATACTGCAAGCAGGAAAAAATTATGGACTGAAAGGAAAAACACATGTTAATCAATTTAACAGTATTGGCGGTGTTAAATCTAGTATTGAAAATGGCGCTTTATCTGTTGATCATCTTGAGATAATGAAAGAAGAAGACTTTAAGGCATTTGAAGGTTCAGATTGTATAGCAACACTTTTACCCTCATGTTCATTTTTTCTAGGTATCCCATATAGCCCTGCAAAGGAATTTATATCTAGAAATATTCCCTTTAATTTAGCTAGTGACTATAATCCAGGGTCATCTCCAAGTGGTAACATGAATTTTGTTGCATCATTAGGTAGTATAAAACTTAAGATGAATGCTGAACAAGTAATTAACTCTACCACAATTAATGCTGCATATGCCATGCAATTAGAAAAAGAACTTGGCACAATTTCAATTGGGAAAAAGGGTAATCTATTCATTACAAAACCTATTCCGAGTTATCAATATCTACATTACTCATTTAGTGAAAGCCTAATCAGTAAAGTAATAATTGAAGGCAAAGAATTTAAATAAAAAAAAAGCCCAGGAAATAATCCTAGGCTTTTAAATAAGATTTATAAGGTTTATTTTTTATCGCTTACTCTTAATCTTTTCATATAATAATAGTGCATAATAAAATCTTCACTACTTGTATGACTTGCACTTACAAACTCCCATCCTAATTTTGAAGCTTGGTATAAGGCATCTGACATATGGTTACAAACTCTTGCCATTTTATTTAACTGAATTTGTTCTGGAGATATTCTTCCAGTACTAAAATTTACCATGTGCTTGTATTTACCTGTGAGCATTCCTTTCATTCTAATATCTCCAGAAGCTCCAGCNCTAGCAGCAAGCTCGCCTTGATCCATCATTTTCTCATCATTAGTAGTTGTTGATTGAATACCATCAATAACCATATATTCATAGGCAGAAGGAGCTTGCTTTTTCATCTCACCCATCTTAGCATTAGTTTTTTTATTTGATCTCTTTTGAGCAATCGACATAAATGGAATAGATGCTAATAGAAATACTAAAATTATATTTTTCATTTTTCTTTTATCTTTTTAATTAATTATTTAACTGTAACGTAAAATTACAAAATTTTATTGCCCACCTAAAATAATTGGAAGATCTCCTTCCCCATTACCAATTACAACAACTTTAGAATTAGGAGATTTAGCAATTTCTTGAGTAGCTTCAATACCTTTCCATTTTAACAGCTGAGGAGTAATTGTTCTAGTAATAATTTTTTGAAATTGAGATATTCCTTTTGCCTCAATTTCTTTTCTTTCAGCTTCTTTTCTAGCTTTATCAATTTTAAACTCATACTCTAAAGATTCTTGTTCTTGCTTAAGCTTTTGCTCAATAGCAGTTCTAAGAGTTTGAGGTAAAGTTACATCTCTAATTAGTATTGCATCTAACATTAAAAACTGACGTTCAATATTTTCTTTAGTTCTATCATAAATTTCATCTTCAATAGCTTCTCTTTTAGTAGAATATAATTCTTCAGGAAGATAATTACCAATAACCTCTCTAGTTACTGACCTAATTTCTGGCTTTATAATTCTTTCTAAATATCCCTTTCCAATACCATCATGTAAAAAACCTATCTGACTTGCTACAGGCTTATATCTAAATGAAAGATCAATCTTAATAGATAAACCATTTTTTGACAGGACCTCCATTTTCTCAAAAGTATCTTGTAACCTTACATCATAAACATGCATAGTATTCCAAGGAGATATAATATGAAAACCTTGACCATATACATTTTCTTTATCTAAACCACCTCCAAATTTCTTAAAGAGCACACCATTTTCTCCTGGCTCTATTGTCACAAACATACTCGAACCAAANAGTACTATAAAAATTAATCCTGCTATTCCTGTAACTAATGCTCTAGGCAATCCTTGATTTTCCATTATTTATTTATTTAATTGTTTATTTAATTTTATTTGATCTTGCTTTCTTTTATTTAAAGTGCTAATATACGAGTTAGCCTTTTTATCTCCTAATGCTTTTGCTTTTTTTGCCCAATCAATTGAAGCATCAAGAAAACCCTTAATTTCTGATGCCAAAGCCATATTATAAGATGCTTTTGATGCTATCTTCTTATCATTAGAATTTACTTCTTTTTTCCAAATTTCAATAGCTTTATCCCAGTCTTTGCTTTTAACATATTTACTTGCTTTTTTAAAGCTATCATCTTTACCAATATAATACACCCTTCTTGCTTTAATCCAAATTGGAGAAATTCTTTTTCCAAATTGGATACCTGCAAAATCTCCNGATTGTTTTAATGCAGAATTTAAAATAGGNAGATTTCGTTGCGCATCATTATTACTATTTCCCCAAGCAGTAAATTCTTTTATTTCAGTAAATCTATTTTCATCAATAATCTCTTTTTTATTATTATCATAAATCCTCCATCCAGACTCTATCTTCATCTCCAAAATAGCCTGATATCTCAATTCAACATTTTTTTTACCTTTTCTTTTAATTGTTCTCTTGATTGGTTTGCCAAAAAAAACTCTAGAATCTGAATCAAAAGTTTCTAAAACAATAAGAGCATCTGCTTTGTACGAACTACATATTCCATTTACTTTTTTCCATTTTAATGGCATTGAAAAAGAAGATGTACCAGTACCCTTTAGCTCTAAATCACCAATATTTTTAATATTAAACCTATCTGAATTTTCTAATAAAGAAACTAAACCATTAATACAGTACTCAGAACCTTTTTTATCCATTCCAATACCCTCACCTGTAATTAAGCCTTCTATTATGTTACCTGCTAGGTTTTTTCTAGACGGAGAGGTTCTATTTGCTACAACCACAGTTTTCACATCTTGAGACAAAGTTATATCAGCAGGTCTTTGTATAGAAACTAAAACAGAGGAAGTGGTGCAAGATGAAATTAAGAAAATAAAAAATACAATTAAAAAATATTGAGCTTTCATAGAATTAAATTAAACCATTAAACTTTCTCACGAACCATTCGATTGATATCAACAATAACAAAGCTAATAAAATCCAATGAAAATCTATAATCTGCTTAAGATTATCATCAACACTAATAATTGTATTATTATTATTATTATTATTTAATAAGCTAACTAATTCATCAATATTATTTTCAGAATAAAATTTACCATTAGTTTGATTACTTAGGTTGTACAAAATTTGATGATCAGCAACAGATCTTAATGATTCTATTTGTACAGGCTTGACTGTTAACGATCCTTTTTGAATGTAATTTACAATATCAACAGTAGCATTAAAATCATACTCTCCTGCTGATAAGACTCCAATATTTAATGAATACTTATTATTAAATTTATCAAAAAGAAACATAAATTCTTCATTTTTTTTATTAGTAATTAAAAGTTTAATGTCATTAGAATTATCTAACTCATAACTATCATTATACACCTCAGCCTCAATAATGAAATCATCATTTTCATTAATTTCTTTATCATAATAAACTCTAAATTTACTTTTATCATCTCTTAGCAAGAGAAACTGTGTGATTTTATTAAATAGTGCATTAAAATTTTTGTTATTACCATTAAGATTAAAATCTTGTAATTTCCATCTCCAATAACCCTCTCCCATTAAAAANCCAACTTTTCTATTATTAACATTATCAAAAACACAAATAGGTGAATTAGTTTGTAATGAACCTATTCTTTCATTTAACATCAGATTAACTGAAGGAGAGATATTATATATTCCAAATGAATTAAATAATGGTGGCGATGACAATATCATCTGATTAAATTCCTCATTAGTTTTGAAAGAATTAAAATCAGCATTTACAATAGAATACACTTCATTATTTGATGATTTTTCTTTAAATTTTATATTAGGCATTAAAGAAGAATAAAAATTATAATCTTGTTTACAAAAAATTAATAAGGGAATATTATAGTTTGACAAAGACTGTAAAACATCTTNACTTTGCTTAGATAAAGAATGTAACACAACTAAGTTNTAATCAAAAAAATTATCTTTAAAATCCTTTGTTCTAATCACATCTACAGAATAGTTCTTATTTTCCTCAATAACATTAACGTATGACGCTATATCAGGATGAACGTTATCATGCAGAAGAAGGATTTTATATTTAGAATTAATAACATCAACAAAAAAATTGTAGACATTGTTTCTAGTTAATGTCTCTTCATCTATAGATGTTAAAGTAGCAGTATAAGATTGAACTCCCATTTTTAAAGCCTTTATTTCAACAGGGATTTTAATAAATTCTTGATTTGAAGTGAAAATAATATCTTGCTTAAAGAGTATATTTCCTTTATGTTCAATTTTTAAGACAGTACTTCTATCTTTAAATTTATCAGACTCTATGTATATATCTGATATAAAACTATTTCCTAAAAATACAATATCATTATTTTTAACATTTGCAATCCGAATATCTTGTAAAATCGTAGTATCTCCCAAACCAATTACATGTATAGGTATGCTAGAATTATTGGAATACAGTGGATTACTTCCTTTATTATACATACCATCTGATGCAAGTACAATGGAAGATAAATTCTTATTTGAAAATCTAGAGGAAATATCATCTAAAGCGTTACTGTAATTAGTATATAATCCATTATTAACATCATTAAAACCATCATAAATTTTATCAGAAAAATGATACTTATAAACGTCAAAATCTTTTAATTCATCTGAAAGTTTATTTAATTCGTTTAGAATATTTTTCTTTATAGATTTAGATGAATCTTGTAATATTACAACAATAGGTTTTTCAAAAATTTTTGTTGTAGATTTAATTACAGGCTCTAAAAGTAATAAAGAAATTAAAGTGATTAATATAAATCTGAGAAAAGAAAGGAAATATAGAATCCAATTATTGAGAATGTTTTTTTGCTTGAAATATAAAAAGAGGGAGTAAAAAAATCCCAGTAAAATACATAAAAAAGTAAAATTACTAGAGAATATAATGCTAAAAAACATTAGACTATGTTAACATTCCACCACAAACATTAATAACTTGACCAGTAATGTATGAAGACATATCAGAAGCTAGAAACAATGATGTATTAGCAACATCTTTAACACTACCTGTTCTTTTTAAAGGAATACTCTCAGCCCATTCATTAAACTGATCTTTATTTAGTGATTTAGTCATTTCAGTTTCAATAAATCCTGGTGCAATAGCGTTACATCTAATATTTCTAGACCCTAGTTCAAGNGCAACAGATTTTGTAAAACCAATAATTGCAGATTTAGANGCAGCATAATTAGTTTGCCCTGGATTACCTTTNACACCAACTACAGAACTCATATTAATAATTGATCCACTGCGCTGCTTTAACATTGGTTTTAATACAGCTTTTGTTAGATTAAAAACTGAATTCATATTTATATTCATAACATCGTTAAAATCTTCTTCACTCATTCTCATAAGTAAATTATCTTTTGTTATTCCAGCATTATTAACTAAAATATCAATTCCACCAAAATCTTCTAATACATTATTAACTAATTCATGAGAGCCATTGAAATCAGAAGCATCTGATAAATAAGCTTTTGCTTTAATTCCATGATCAGAAAGCGTAACTTCTAATTGAGATGTAATATCATTAGTTTTTAGGCAAGTAAAAGCAATATTAGCACCTTGTTGAGCAAATACTTCTGCAATACATTTACCAATACCTCGGGACCCTCCAGTAATAATGACATTCTTTCCAGTTAATAGTTTCATATTTAATTTTTATTTATAAAATAAAGTTATGAAAAATAATATTATAATAATTTCTTTAAGAAATTAACTCAGCCATCAAGCTTCCAATATTTGCAGGTGATTCAGCAACAGAAATCCCACACTCTCTTAATATATCCATTTTAGCATCAGCTGTATCATCTTTACCACCTACAATAGCACCAGCATGCCCCATTGTTCTTCCTGCTGGGGCTGTTTTTCCAGCAATAAAACCAACAACAGGTTTTGTTCCATTATCTTTAATCCATCTAGCAGCATCAGCTTCTAATTGCCCACCAATCTCGCCAATCATTATTATACCATCAGTTTCATCATCATTCATAAATAATTCAACTGCATCTTTAGTTGTTGTTCCAATGATAGGATCTCCTCCAATACCAATAGCTGTAGAAATACCTAATCCTGCTTTAACAACTTGATCAGCAGCTTCATAAGTTAAGGTTCCAGATTTTGAAACAATACCTATTCTTCCTTTTTTAAATACAAAACCAGGCATAATTCCGCATTTTGCTTCACCTGGAGTAATAACACCAGGACAATTAGGACCTATAAGTGTACAAGATTTATTAATAAGATAATTCTTAACTGTTATCATATCTTTTGTAGGAATTCCTTCGGTGATGCAAATAATAACATTTATACCGGCATCAGCAGCCTCCATAATAGCATCAGCAGCAAAAGGGGGTGGTACAAAAATTAAAGAAGTATTTGCCTGAACTTTATGAACAGCTTCTTCTACTGTGTTAAAAACAGGTTTATCTAAATGTGTTGAACCTCCTTTTCCAGGCGTAACTCCTCCAACTACATTAGTTCCGTATTCAATCATTTGCTCAGAATGAAATGTTCCTTCATTGCCTGTAAATCCTTGAATAATTACTTTAGAAAATTTATTAACCAATACACTCATTTATATAAAATTTTAATTTGGATGCAAAATTAGAACAATATGGCTAGTAACAAAGGATTTTAAATACTTTTGCATAATGAATCTAACTAATAATAATGATACTATATGCGCACTTGCAACTGGCGGAGGAATGAGTGCTATAGCATTAATACGATTATCTGGAATAGATTCAATTAAAATAGCAAATAAAATATTTAGTAAAGAGCTTCAAAATAAAAAAAGTCATACAGTTCATTTTGGAACAATATTAGAAGGCACTAAAATTATTGATGAAGTAGTACTAACAATATTTTATAAAGATCATTCTTTTACAGGAGAAGAAACTGTTGAAATATCATGCCATGGCTCAACATATATTCAAAATAAAATATTAGAGCTTTTAATCATAAANGGTGTAAGAGTAGCAATTCCAGGAGAATTCACCATGAGAGCATTTAAAAACGGTAAACTAGACCTTTCTCAAGCTGAGTCTGTAGCTGATTTAATAGAGTCAGAAAGTGCTGCTGCACATGAAACAGCAATTAAACATTTAAGAGGAGGTTTTTCAAAAAAACTAAANANACTTAGANCCAANCTAATTGATTTCGCATCACTTATTGAACTTGAACTGGATTTCTCAGAGGAAGATGTTGAATTTGCAAATAGAAATCAACTTAAAGATTTAGTAAGTGAGATGCATAAAGAAGTAAGTTCGCTTATAGAGTCATTTAAACTTGGGAATGTAATTAAAAATGGAATTCCAGTAGCAATCTTAGGAGCTCCTAATGTTGGGAAATCTACACTACTAAACTCATTGCTAAATGAAGACAAAGCAATTGTATCTAATATTGCAGGAACAACACGAGATTCTATTGAAGATGAACTTATTATTAAAGGTTATAATTTTAGATTTATTGATACAGCAGGAATAAGAAAAACTGAAGATGTTATAGAAACTCTGGGAATCGAAAAAACTTTACTTCAAGCAAATAAATCAACCATAATCATTTATCTTATAGATGCAACATTAGACATTAATCAACAGTTAATAGATATTAAGAAATTAGAAAAAGAAGATCAAAGAAAAGTTATAAAAGTAATTAATAAAATAGATCTTAACAAAAATATAAAAAATCAACTTGATGATATTGTATACATTTCTGCTAAAGAGAAAAAAGGATTAGAAAAATTAAAAGATGAAATCTTAGATTTTACTAATCTAAATAGTTTATCTAATAATAATACAATTATTACTAATCAGAGACATTTTGATCAGTTAAATAAAACAATAAATGAATTAAATATGATTATTGATGGATTAAGTAATGGATTAAGTAGTGAACTACTGTCAATAAACATTAAGCAATCTCTATTTCATCTTGGCTTAATAACTGGAGAAGTATCAACAGATGACCTTCTTGCTAATATCTTTGGAAAATTCTGTATCGGAAAATAATGATGAATAAAATAATAGCTATATTAATTTTCATATTAATAATATTAGTTCTAAATCCACAAAGAATTATGTGCCAAAATATTTTATATAATTTTAATAAAAATTCAGATTTAAAAGAATGGAGGATTGTTAATGATGATGTTATGGGAGGAATATCTACAAGTAATTTAGAAATCAACAAAGAAGGAAATGGAGTTTTCAAAGGCATTATATCTACAGCAAATAATGGTGGTTTTTCATCTGTAAGATATAATTCCGATAAGATATTTGTTAAGAATAAAAGGTATATTAAATTAAAAATTAAGGGAGATAAAAAAGAATATCAATTAAGAATAAAGGCAAGTAATGAAGAGTATTTTTCTTATATATATATATTTAAAACTTCAGGTAATTGGGAAACCATAACTATTCCTTTAAACAAAATGTATGCTACATTTAGAGGAAGAATACTAAATATGCCAAATTTTAATAATGACTATTTTGAACAAATCACATTTTTAGTTGGAAATAAAAAAAATGAAAAATTTAAACTTCTACTTGATCAAATAATTTTAGAGTAGATGCAAAAAAAACTAATCAATAAAAATAAAATAAAAAATGTTTGGACTATTTAGAAAAAAAACAGAGAGGGAAAAGCTAATGATCTTATATAAAAAGAAAAAAGAACAAGCATATCAATTATCTAAAATTAATCGAAAGGAAAGTGATAAATTAGAAAAAGANGCAAATGATNTTATTGAAAANATAGATAATCTTGAAAATAAAAAATAATAATATTTTTTATTNTTTTACTAAAGCTAAAATTTTCCTATAATTATCAATTGCTACAAAATAATCAGGATCTTCAAGAACATTTACATCACATATTTTCTCTGCTCTTTTTATTAGTTTCACGCAATCTGGTGATAGATGTCTTAAATGAATCATCTTACCATTATTTTGATAACGCTCAGCTAATTTATTTAAACTCTCAATTGCTGATTGATCAACAACTCTAGATTCTGCAAAGTCAACTATTACCTCTTTGGGATCATTCTTAAGATCAAACTTAGAATTAAAAAGCTCAATTGAACCAAAAAATAGTGGACCATAAATTTCATAATGTTTAATTCCATGCTCATCAATATGTTTTCTAGCTCTAATCATTAAGGAATTCTCCCAAGCAAAAACTAATGCAGATACAATAACTCCAGCAAAGACTGCAATAGCTAGATCAAAAACAACTGTAAGAACAGTAACTAAAACAATTACTAATACATCTGAAAGAGGAACTTTGTTTAATATCTTAAACGTATTCCAAGCAAATGTTCCAATAACAACCATAAACATAACTCCAACTAAAGCAGCAATTGGAATCATCTCAATGTAGCTAGAAGCAAATAAAATAAATACTAATAAAGATAGGGCTGCAGTAATTCCAGATAAACGTCCTCTACCGCCTGATTTCACATTAATAATTGATTGTCCAATCATTGCACAACCTCCCATACCACCAAAAAATCCATTTAAAATATTAGCTGATCCTTGAGCAATACACTCTTTGTTTCCATTACCATGAGTTTCCGTTAATTCATCAATTAAATTAAGAGTCATTAAAGATTCAATTAATCCAATAGCTGCTAAAATTAAAGCATATGGAGTAATGAAAATTAGATTTTCTAAGCTTAAAGAAATAAGTGGAATATTAAATGATGGCAAACCAGCTTTAATACCATCTCCCCCTAAAGAAACAATAAATGACTTTACAGTTTGAGTTTCAATATCTCCAAATATTACAATAAGAGATACAATAATAATAGCTGCAAGAGCTTCAGGTATTTTCTTAGTTATTTTTGGCAAAAAGAACATAATAGCCATCGTTAAGGACACTAGTGCCAACATACTATACATTAAAGATCCTTCAAGCCATTCACCATCCATTTGAAACATACCAAGTTGAGAGGTGAAAATTACAATAGCTAATCCATTAACAAATCCCATCATAACAGATTTTGGTATCATTCTAACAAACTTCCCCATTTTAAATAGTCCAGCTAATGTTTGAAAAATACCAGTTAAAATAAGAGTAGCAAAAAGAAATTGAATCCCCATCATTGCTCCATCAGGTCCCATTGCATTACCTTCTTTAATTAAAGTAACCATTACAACAGCTAAAGCCCCAGTTGCACCAGAAATCATTGCCGGCCTACCACCAAAGATCGAGGTAATTAAACCCATCATAAAAGCTCCATATAAGCCTATAATAGGTGATATTCCAGCAACAAATGCAAATGCAACTGCTTCAGGAACTAATGCTAGCGCAACAGTTAAACCAGAAAGCAAATCAGCCTTAATAGTACCATGTTCAGATGTTATAAAATTTAATTTAGATTTCATTAACTATATATTTTAAGGGCGCAAACATAACTAATGCTATTATGGTTGCATCAAACGAAAAATATAGTTGTTAACATTAATAAAAGACTAATGAAAATTACTTTTCTAACCAATATGTAGTCGGAGAGTTATCAAAAATTTCTTTAATATTTCTATTAACAGGTCCAAACATATTTACTTTATATATGTCAATGACTGAAAAAAAATCTTTAGAAAACTGATTAAATCCATGCATATGTTTTAATGCTGACGCATTACTAGAATANCATTCATAAATATATAATTTATTCTTATCTGAATTAAAATAGAATGAATATCCTAATGTTTCAGGCTCATTATTTTTAACATACTCTTTCATCTTAATTATAAGTAAACATAGATTTTTATATGCACCAACCTTCACGTTAGCTTCAATGTTCCAATAAATATGGTTTTTAGTGTTATTAGTCATTATAAATTAAGTTATATAGTATTTAATTTCGTCTTAAATTAGCACCTTTATCGCCTCGAGTTTTAGGTTTTTTATATTTTACAGCTCGTTCTTTTCGCCATTTATCCCTATCGTTTACTTGTTGATTTTTAGCTGACTTTTCATGAAAACCAGAATTTATACGTTCTTCTTTTTTTAGATTTCTATTAATATTTTTATTATTAGCTCTATGCTCTTCTGTAGTTAATTCTAGAGTAATTTCTACATCATTAGGAATGTCTAATTCAGAAATTTTCAATTTCATTAAATCTTCAATTTTATTTTTATACACATCTTCTCTCTCTGTATAAAAAAGAATTGAATTACCTTGCTCTTCTGCTCTTCCAGTCCTTCCAATCCTATGCATATAATTCTCAGGGAATGTTGGTGTGTCAAAATTAATTACATGAGAAATCTTGTCTAAATCAAGACCTCTTGCAATAATATCTGTAGCAATCAATATTCTCACTTTTCCTTCGCTGTATTGATTGATTGATCTGAATCTATAGTTTTGAGATTTATTGGAATGAATAACAGCTAGTTCTGATATAAAGAACTCTGACATTGACTCATATAATCGATCAGCATTTTTTTTGCTTGAGACAAAGACCAAAACTTTTTTCATTCTCTGCTTATCTTGAAGAATATTAACAAGTAAATTTTCTTTTGTAAAATAATTAGGAACAGAATATTTTGTTTGTATAATATTTTCTAAAGGAGTACCACTTAGTGCAATTTGAACTTTTTCTGCTAGACTAAAAAAACTCGAAATTATCTCTTCAATATCTTCAGTCATTGTTGCAGAAAACATTAAATTTTGCTTCTTAGTAGGTAGAAGCTCGAATATATTAGTGAGTTGAAATCTAAATCCTAAATCAAGCATAATATCTACTTCATCAATCACAACTTTTTTAACACCTTTTAATTGTAAAGCACGACAAAGGGCTAAATCATATAATCTTCCTGGAGTAGCCACTACAACATCTGCACCATCTTGCAACCATTTCTTTTGTGTATTCATGTTAGTCCCTCCATAAACACCAATAATTCTACAAGTAATATATTTGGTTAAATCATTAAGAGTCTCAACAACTTGAGCAACTAACTCCCTTGTTGGTACAAGTATTAATATCCTTGGATTAGTTTGCGTAGAATAACTAAGCTCTTGTAATAATGGTAAACAATAAGCTATAGTCTTTCCAGTACCAGTTTGAGCAATACCAACTATATCTTTTCCAGATAATATCATTGAATAGGTATCACTTTGAATAGGCGTTTGTTGTTCAAACCCTAAATCCTCAATAGCATTAAATAACTGCTTATTTAAGTTAAGTTCATTAAAATTACTCATAATAATTATTGTTTTTCATCAAGTTCTAACCATCTTAATTCCTTTTGATCAATCATACTTATTAAATCTCCTAACTTACTACTATCTTCAATCACTTTTTCAATAGAAATATTAGGATTCTGAATACTCTCCTCA
>JGI24539J26755_10000065_pt1 | contig 42212 bp, 31 predicted proteins | sample NorSeaMetagenome_2_FD_26755 | JGI IMG/M metagenome (IMG submission 26755) | reverse complement strand
TCTACCATGTACAACTACTCCGCTCTCAATCTCGCTTACCAATGGAATTAAGGTTACAGGGGATAGGGCCTAACAGCAAAATAAACCCTACGCCTGGATACACCTCAGCATGGCGGCTGTCTTAGTTTACTAAAAGACCGGTAAAGCGCTGCCAATCAAAGGCAGGGCCGGGGTCGGTCTTGCGGCCGGGGGCTATGTCACTGTGCCCCCTAATACGTTTAGCGGTTAATGCAGGGTACTCTGCCATCAAACACTGAGTTACCTGCCCTAAACACGCATATTGCTGATCGGCGTAGGGCTCGGTGTCGGTGCCTTCCAACTCAATGCCAATGCTGTAATCGTTGCAGGCTGAGCGGCCGTCAAAGTGTGACACCCCCGCATGCCAAGCACGCCGATGAAAAGGCACAAACTGCGTGACTGCGCCTTGTCGATCGATCAATAGATGAGCAGACACTTTAAGGTCGGCAATTTCAGTAAAGTACGGGTGACTCGTGGGGTCTAGTGTATTGGTGAACAACTCAGCCACATGGCAACCGCCAAACTGCCCCGGTGGCAGGCTTATATTATGTATCACCAACAGGCTAATATCAGCTTCATNTGGGCGCAGGTCGGTATTGGGCGAGGCCACTACTGTTGCTACCGATATCCAGCCCTGATCAATGTGCATAGCGCGTCTCTTGCGTGTTGTGGGTAAACTCTAAGTATTGAAACAGATCAGTGAGGTAAAGCCAAACGGCTAATTAATGCTACAATTCAAGCCGTGCAACACTCTGTTTATTTAGACACCACCGCATGATCAACACTGGAGTTAGACAATCTTGAGCACCTTACTTGACGCTACCTTAGCCGACCTACCCACCTGCGTGACTCGTGCACTGCAAGAAGACATAGGCAGTGGCGATATAACCGCCATGTTGATCCCTGAAAAACAGCATGCCAAAGGCGAAGTAATAAGCCGCGAGCATGCGGTTATTTGTGGCTGTGCGTGGGTAGAGGAAGTGTTTAAGCAGCTTGACCCCAAGACCACCATCAACTGGTTGGTGCAAGATGGCGACCCAGTGGTGCCAGACCAAGTATTATTTACCCTCAGTGGCAATGCACGGGTATTGCTGACCGGTGAGCGTACTGCCTTAAACTTTTTGCAGATGCTGTCTGGGACGGCAACATTGGCACGGCAGTACGCTGAGTTAACCACAGGCAGTGACGTGAGAATACTGGACACCCGCAAAACCATACCCGGCCTNCGCCTGGCGCAAAAGTATGCCGTAGCGGTGGGTGGTTGTAACAACCATCGCATTGGTTTGTATGATGCCTTTTTAATTAAAGAAAACCACATTGCCGCCTGCGGCGGTATTGCCCTAGCGGTGGCCAAAGCGCGCGAAATAGCGCCGGAAAAAGTCGTGGAAGTGGAAGTGGAAAATCTAGATGAGCTGAACGAGGCCTTAGAGGCCCAAGCCGATGTGGTCATGCTAGATAATTTCTCACCCAGCGACATTGAAAACCTAAAACACCTCAACGTTGGTGAAACCAAAATTGAGGTGTCCGGTAATATTACCCATGAAACCGTGCAGCACTTTATGAGCTCTGCGGTGAACTACATTTCATCCGGTAGCCTAACCAAGCATGTGCAGGCAGTGGATTTGTCCATGCGGCTGCTTACAAAATATTAGGAGCTGAGAGTATTCAAAAGCAGAGTACCGTAGTAGTTATTGGTGGTCTAATGATTGCCATGTATCTGCCAATATTTCAATTGGGCAGTGTTTTCTGAAAACGGCAGTTTGACTGCTATACTTTCGCAGGTAATATCTCTAACCGCCAAAGGGTCCGCCCAACATGATTAATGTTTTATTCCAGAGCATCACTCCTGAGGTATTTGTGGGCCTGGCTTTTTGCTTCGGCTTGGTGGTGGGTAGCTTTTTGAANGTGGTCATTCTAAGGCTACCGCAGCAACTTTATGCGCAGTGGAAAGAACATTCTGAAGAGTTTTTGAGGGTTCCTCAAACTGCGCAAGATGGCCCTGTTGAAACTATTCTGCGGCCTCCCTCAAAATGCTCTGAGTGCGGGTATGCCATAAAACCATGGCAAAATATTCCGTTGTTAAGTTATCTGCTATTGAGGGGCCGTTGCGCAAACTGCTCGACCTCCATATCCATGCAGTACCCGCTGGTAGAGTTATTGACCGGTATCATGGTTGCGGTAACTGCCTGCTACTACAGTGGCCAAGTCGGCGTGCTTTATGCAGTATTTTTTACCCTAATGCTGATAGCTCTTGCAGGTATTGACGTTAGAGAAAAACTACTGCCTGATCAAATGACTTTGCCACTATTGTGGGNCGGTCTTATTGCTAATCTCAATGGGTTTTTTGTCCCTCTTCCAGATGCCGTTTTGGGTACCATCGCAGGCTATTTGGCTCTATGGTCGGTTTATTGGTTGTTTAAACTGATGACTGGAAAAGAAGGTATGGGTTATGGTGATTTCAAGTTGCTCGCCGCCTTAGGCGCTTGGCTCGGTTGGCAGATGCTGCCACTTGTCATTTTACTCTCAAGTATTGTGGGTGCGCTGGTGGGTATTTTTATGATTATCCTTGGTGGGAAAGATCGTAATGTACAGATTCCATTCGGGCCGTTTCTCGCAGCAGCAGGATGGATTGCTTTAATATGGGGTGATAAGATCATGAGTGATTATTCGTCTGCCTTCAGTTTGTATTAGGTAAGACTCGAACGCTGTATTTAAAGTAGGTATTGTCTGTGAAAAAACACCCCTACATCGTCGGGCTCACTGGTGGTATTGGTAGCGGCAAGAGCACTGTCGCCACAGAGTTTCGGNATCTCGGTATCGCTACAGTAGATGCAGACTATGCCTCCCGTGCAGTGGTGGAACCTAATATGCCCGCACTGACAGACATTGCCATGCATTTCGGTAAAGACATTGTCCTTCCCAACGGACAACTCAACAGAGCTAAACTGCGGGAAATTATCTTCGCAGATGCTGATCAAAAAACCTGGCTAGAGGCTCTGTTACACCCATTGATTAGCGAGTGGNTCATTGCGCAGCTGGCATCCGCGAGCAGTGAATATGTGATATTGGAATCACCGCTACTCTTTGAAACAGACCAACACCTATTGGTGAATACGGTATTGCTAGTTGACCTGCCCGTGGATCAGCAGATTGAGCGCGCGTCATCCAGAGACGGCAATGATAAGCAGCAAATAGAACGTATTATTGCCAGTCAAATGTCTCGACAGGACAAGTTAAACAAGGCTAATTGGGTCTTTGATAATGCGTTAAATCAAGGTACGATGAAGGCCAGAATTGAGGGCCTACACAGCGAATTTATGGCGCTTGCTCAGTCAACTAATTAACGGTTTTTACTATGGCTACTATTGTTCAATGCCCTACCTGCAGCGTCGATGTTCCCTGGGTAAACGAACAAAAATACCGCCCTTTTTGCGGTGAGCGTTGTCAGCTGATTGATTTTGGCGACTGGGCAACAGAAAGTTTTCGAGTGGCGGGTGAGCCGGCTATCGATGAGGCATCCCTTGGGCCCGATGAGATGGATTCTTAGGCTGCTGGGTCCTTGGTCTTACTGTGTGCCGAGCAACTCTTTCAGGATAGGTTGATTGGCCGCTGGAAAATCATAATTAGGAAGTTCAGCCATTGGTACCCAGCGAATCTCCTGTCCTTCCAATCCCTCGGGGTTACCTTCATATTTTGTGACCTTCCAAATATCTAAGGTGATATTTTTGTCGGTATAATCATGACGTATTTGCATCATAGGCGAGGCGCTGATCACTGTGATATTGAGCTCTTCTAAGAGTTCTCGGACAAGACTTTGATGGTGAGTCTCGCTCCTCTCTACCTTACCGCCAGGAAATTCCCACAAACCGCCTTGATGTAAATGGTCGGCACGACGAGCGATTAAAATATGGTTATTATCAGAGTGCGTCAAGGCCTTACCATCACGAAAAATAACCCCTGCAACCACTTGAATACGTTTCATAGAGTCAGTCACTTCAACTAGGTTCTGTACTCAGCGTTAATGCGCACATATTCATTAGTAAGATCAGTTGTCCATACTGTTTCGGAGACACTGCCGCGGTTTAGGCGAACCCGGATCTCAATATCCTCAGGCTGCATGGCGGCTTTACCGGCTTCTTCACTGTAGGAAGAGGCTCGAGCACCATGATCTGCAATCAATACCGCGTTAAGTAACAATTGCACTTCGTTCACATCCAGATCGGAAACTCCTGAGCGCCCAATAGCCGCCAAGATTCGTCCCCAGTTTGGGTCAGATGCTGACAGGGCTGTTTTGACCAGCGGTGACTCTGCGATAGTATAGGCAACCTGCAATGCCTCAGCCTGACTCGCTGCACTTTCTATNACCACGGAGACAAATTTGGTTGCTCCCTCACCATCGCGAATAATTGCTTGGGCCAGATCGATAAACACTGTGCACAACTGCTCAACAAAATGTTCGAAAGTGGTCTCATCAATAGACACGCCACTGGCCCCTGTGGCAACCAGAACAACTGAGTCATTTGTAGAGGTATCGCTATCCACGGTAATTCGATTGAACGAAGCGTCGGTCGCTAATGCTAACGCGCGATGTAACAGCTCATCATCGACTGCCGCATCAGTTGCCACATAGGCCAACATTGTCGCCATATTAGGCTTAATCATCCCAGAACCTTTGNCGATACCGGTTATAGTGATGGGCGTATCATCACCAAATTGCACACTGCTGCCTTTAGCTCGGGTATCAGTGGTTAAGATACCCTCAGCGGCTTCAGCCCAACCAGATTCACTGAGGTTGTCAAAGGCTGCGGGCAATCCAGCGAGCAATCTATCCATTGGCATTGGCTCACCAATCACGCCAGTTGAGAATGGCATGATAGTATCAATATCAACGCTGGCCAACGCCGCCAGATTACTGCACGTGAGGGTTGCATCCAACAGCCCCTGCTCCCCCGTACCGGCATTGGCATTGCCAGTGTTAGTTACAAGGTAACGAGGTCGACACCGCAATAGCCGTTGCTTGCAAACGATCACTGGCGCTGCGCAAAAGGCATTTTTAGTGAAAAGTGCGGCGACAGAACTGCCCTCACTGACTTCCATAATAACCAAGTCAGGTCTGCCAGGGGTTTTGATCCCCGCGCTGGTCGTCCCCAATTTGAATCCAGCGACTGGATGCAGTTGTGGTAGATCTGATTTACCTGTGGCCATCTGAATGTCCTATATTTCCCTCACTAAATTTTACCGCAGCACTGTTTAAATTTCTTGCCTGACCCACAGGGACAAGGGTCATTTCGACCGACTTTAGGCCCTTGTCGCATCACCGGTTGCTGAGCCGGTTGTGCACTTTCGTCTGCTTCGGCTCCAGTCATCCCAGACGCATCAGCATGCTGATACTCACGGTTACTCTGCTCGCGGCGACGCTGCTCTTGAAGACGGGTCATGTCCTCTTCGCTAGCGACCTCAATATGACTTAAGTAGCGAATAGTGTCAGTTTTGATGTTGCCCAGTAAGTCTTCAAACAGACCAAAGGATTCACGCTTGTACTCTTGCTTAGGATTTTTTTGCGCATAAGCTCGAAGACCAATACCTTGACGCAGTTGATCCATACTCGCGAGATGCTCTTTCCAAAGGTTGTCTAGCACCTGCAACATGATTTGTCGCTCGACCTCACGCATTTGGTCACCCACATGGGTGTAACGGTCAATGTAAGCTTGCTGTAATTGTGCGCCAATCCTATTCCGCAACTCGCCTTCTTCAAGACGATCGTCTTCATCCAACCACTGTTGTACTGTTACCTGCTGAGCAAACTCCGCTACCAATGCTTTTTGTAAGCCCTCCACATCCCACTGTTCTTCGATACTCATGGGTGGGATATAGGTACTTATACATTGCTCAACGACGTCAGCACGTACGTTGGTAATAATGTCTGAGATATCATCGTCTTCAAGTAGATCGTTGCGCTGCTGATAGATTACCTGGCGCTGATCATTAGCAACGTCATCATATTCGAGCAGGTGTTTACGAATGTCAAAGTTACGACCTTCAACTTTGCGCTGCGCTTTAATAATGGCGTTGTCCACCATGCGATGTTCGATCGCCTCACCGTGTTCCATACCCATGCGTCGCATCATATTTCTNACNGTGTCAGAGGCAAATAGCCGCATCAATGGATCTTCAAGAGAGAGATAAAAGCGTGATACACCCGGGTCACCTTGACGGCCAGAACGACCACGTAGCTGGTTATCGATGCGGCGCGATTCGTGCCGCTCTGTGGCGACTATGTGCAATCCGCCTGCCTCAATCACTTTGGCATGACGCTCGGTCCAATCTTGCTTCAAAGCATCGATCTTACTCTCAGTCGTGCCCTTCTTTTGTTTCAGCTCTTTCAATTCAGCATCGAGGTTTCCACCTAAAACAATGTCTGTACCGCGCCCTGCCATGTTGGTNGCAATAGTGACCGCACCAGGGCGACCTGCATTGACGATAATACTCGCCTCTAACTCGTGTTGTTTGGCGTTGAGTACACTGTGTTTAATCTTGGCTTTTTTAAGCATCCCTGATAATAGCTCTGAGGTTTCAACCGAGGCAGTACCTACAAGTACGGGTGCTCCCTTGTCGACGATTTCTTGAATATCAGAGATAACTGTTTCAAATTTTTCCTCTTGGCTGAGGAATACCAGATCATTAAGGTCTATTCGCACCACATCGACATTGGTCGGAATGACCATGACCCGCAGGCCATAAATTTGGTCAAACTCATATGCTTCTGTATCTGCGGTTCCGGTCATGCCTGACAATTTGTGATAGAGCCGAAAGTAATTCTGAAAAGTCGTGGAGGCCAACGTCTGACTCTCTTGCTGAATAACCAAACCTTCTTTTGCTTCGATTGCCTGGTGCAAACCTTCTGACAGACGCCGGCCGGCCATGGTTCTGCCTGTATGTTCATCAATTAACACCGCTTGGCCTTCTTGAATAATATATTCAACATCACGATGGAACAGATGTTTGGCTCGCAAGGCAGAATTTACGTGATGCAACAAACCGAGATTACTTGGCTGATAGACACTTTGGTCCTGCTCTAGAAGTCCTTGTTTGATGAGGATTTCTTCAATTTTCTGATGTCCATCTTCGGTTAATTCAATACTTCTGGATTTCTCATCAACGACAAAATCACCGATCACCGGTGCATCTGGGTCAGCGTCTGCAGAACCTTCCAAGTCATCACTTTCTTCCACAGCGACTAGCTGAGAAGTAAGGCCACTCATGGTTTTGTACAACTCAGAACTGTCTTGAGCTGCACCGGAAATCACTAGTGGTGTGCGCGCCTCATCAATCAGGATTGAATCCACCTCATCAATAATCGCAAACCCGAGCCCACGCTGTGATTTGTCCTCAAGGCGCAAGGCCATGTTGTCTCGTAAATAATCAAAACCAAATTCATTATTGGTGCCATAGGTAATATCAGCGGCATAGGACTGCTGCCGAGCGCTAGGCTGGAGTTCTCCCCCGTCGTCGGCTGCCAAATAAAATGAGTTTGGGCTATCGGCGCCTTGATATGACTGGATAACACCCACAGACATGCCCAACGCTTGATAGAGAGGTGCCATCCATTGCGCATCACGTCGTGCCAAGTAATCATTAACAGTGATAACATGCACAGCATCACCCGATAGCGCATTTAAATATGCCGCGAGGGTGGCCACTAAGGTTTTACCTTCACCGGTGCGCATCTCGGCAATCTTCCCCTGATGCAGTGATAATCCACCAATCATTTGGACATCGAAATGCCGCATACCGAGAACTCTCTGAGAGGTCTCTCGAACCACAGCGAAGGCTCTTGGTAAAATCTGGTCTAAGGTTTCTCCTACCGCAAGCCGATCGCGCAGAGCTGTTGTTTGAGCTTGAAGGTCTGAATCGCTCAATAATTTAAGCTCTTCCTCCAACGCGTTAATTTTAGTCACGATTTTGCGCATTTGGCGCAAGTCACGATCATTACTAGTACCGAAAATATTTTTGAGCAATTTGGCGAACATACTATCTATTCCATTAACAGGCAGAAAAAACAAGGATTTACTTTATCCCTGAGACATACAAGCTTGATCAGAGGAGTTAACGGTGGGTGTTGCGTATGTAGGTGGCTGGGTCGACTGTTCGACCATTCTTGAAGACTTCGAAGTGGACATGAGGCCCAGTAGAGCGACCCGAACTGCCCATTTGGGCGATAACTTGACCTTTATTAACAATAGCGCCTAATTCCGCCAAATTCTTATCATTNTGGGCATAGCGGGTAACAAATCCATCGCTGTGGCTAATTTCCACCATCAANCCATAACCATGGCGCTTTTCAGATGCGGTGACGACGCCTGATGCCACTGCGATTATCTCATCACCATGCTGGCCCGCAAAATCAACACCGGCATGCCATTGGTTTTTACCGTGGAATGGATCAATTCGCATACCATAGTCGGAAGACATCCAGCCTTTCTTTACAGGGCGTCCCGCGACAAGCTGTTGGTTCTTCAATTTATTGTCGGACAACATGGACTGTAATATCTGCAGTTGTGACTCTCGGCTAGTGATCGAGCTATCCAACTTAGCAAACATTGCAGATACTTTGTTTTGTATGTCTACTTGCTCAGCGATCTGTGTTTGCGCCTGACTCACGGGACCACCCAAACCCGGGGTCGTTGAGAAGTCAAACTCTCCATCGTCAAGGCTAGCAANTTGAGTTAACCGCTCGCCAAGCGCGTCGAGACGAACCAATCTCGAACGCAATTTGGCTAACTTAAGCGTCATCGCAGACAGCGAGGTTTCTAACTGATCTCTTCCCGAGTCAACTTCATCCTGCTGGAGGACAATCTGATGTTGCATTTCGACGATGCTATTATCAAAAAGTAACTGCCAACGGCCATCAGCGATCTTGACGCCCAATATTCCGCCAGCGGCAAGTGGCAAGCCGAGCAAAANAATCGACAAGAGGCACTTAGTCCAAGTATTCAGACGTATGGTCCGAACTTTTTCGGCATGCTGACTAATGAAAATTATTTTCACGATAAACGAAAACTCAACTTATTAGCTTAAATGGTTATAAGAAATTGGCATATCTTCGGGATTGTTGATAAAAGTAACAAATTCCCAAGCCTCTTTGTCTGCCATTAACGCCCGTATTGACTCGTTATTAAGGCCATGACCGGACTTGTGAGCGTCATATTGCCCAATAAGGCTATTACCTGCAACATAAAGATCACCAATGGCGTCAAGAATTTTATGCTTCACAAACTCATCACTGTAACGCAAACCATCTTCATTCAGAATATGGTCATCGTCAACGCCAACTGCATTATCGAGACTCGCGCCCCTTGCCAAGCCGATGGACTGCAGATATTCCATATCTTTAACAAAACCAAACGTTCTCGCTCGACTGACTTCTTTCACGAAACTGGTACTGGAAAAATCGATGCTCGCATTCAGAGTCTGTCGACTGAGTACGGGATGATCAAACTCGATTGAGAAGTTAACCTTAAACCCATCGAATGGTGTAAAGGTAGCCACTTTATCATCTTGCGTGACAGTGACGGGTTTTTTAATTCTAATAAACTTTTTAGCGGCTTCCTGCTCGACGATGCCCGCAGATTGAATTAAGAACACGAAAGGTCCCGCGCTGCCATCCATTATTGGAATCTCTTCCGCAGAGACGTCAACCAATAGATTATCGATACCTAACCCGGCCAATGCCGACATCAGATGCTCAATCGTGGAAATACGGGTGTCGCCACTCATGAGTGTCGTATGGAGATTAGTATCTCCGACATTCTCAGGCGAGGCTGCTATTGAGATCATGGGGTCTAGATCTGAGCGACGGAAAACGATCCCAGTGTCTGGGTCAGCGGGATATAACGTTAGGTACACCTTTTCTCCGGTATGAAGCCCCACACCGTTGGCACGTATGGTGTTTTTTATGGTGCGTTGTTTTATCATGTCCGATCCCAACCCGTGATCGTGGATGGTAACAGACAAGCCCCTTTATCACCAAGATTTTTACAATCTGAGGCGAGGTGACAAGGGGGTTAAGGTCAAAATATCAGTCGGCCTGCTTCCTTAAAAATGCAGGTACATCTAGGTAGTCCAGTTCTGGATCCGTCTGCACATCAACTTTTCTCGCTGCAGAGCCGGAGGTATCGCTTGTCGCCGGACCACGCCTGAAGCTAGTTGGTTGCTCAAGTCGTCCCCAATCAATGTCACCACCGGTCTTTCGAGGTGGCTGGTTGTCTACAATCACGCCTCTAGGACCNGTTTTCGCCCCAGGCGCACGTAATCCAGTAGCGACAACTGTGACACGAAGTTGATCGTTGAGCTCAGGATCAAAAACACTACCAACAATGATCGTGGCATCTTCATCAGCGAATTCACGTACGGTGTTACCGACATCTTGAAATTCACCCAATGTTAGGTCAAATCCGCTAGTGATATTAACTAAAATACCCTTAGCCCCTTGCAGGTTGACGTCTTCCAGAAGTGGGCAGCGAATGGCGCTTTCAGCAGCAATCACAGCACGATCTGCACCGCTAGCTTCGCCAGTACCCATCATTGCCATTCCCATTTCTGACATAACGGTGCGCACATCAGCAAAGTCTACGTTGATAAGTCCATCTAACAAGATCAAATCAGTAATCCCCTGCACCGCACCAAACAACACGTCATTGGCTTGCCTAAAGGCATTGAGAACCGTCATATCTTTACCCAATACCTGCAGCAGCTTTTCATTGGGTACAATAATGAGTGAATCGACCCGCTCTTTTAATTGTGCGATGCCCTCATCCGCAATTGCCATGCGCTTTCGACCTTCAAATCCAAATGGCCGAGTGACTACACCGACGGTCAATATACCCATTTGTTTGGCGATTTCGGCGATGACCGGCGCTCCACCGGTGCCAGTACCGCCGCCCATACCTGCGGTGATAAAGACCATATCCGCACCTTCCAATACCTGGGCGATACGCTCTTTGTCTTCCATCGCCGCTTGGCGGCCAACCTCTGGGTTAGCACCCGCACCCAATCCTTTGGTCAATGCACCACCGAGCTGTAAAACAGTCGCATTATCCAGTTTATGCATTGATTGAGCATCGGTGTTAGCACAAATAAAGTGCACGCCATCAATATTACTGTCAATCATATGACGTACCGCATTACAGCCACCACCACCAACACCTACTACTTTTATTTCTGCATTCTTTGGAATGCTATCTACTAACTCGAACATATTGTTCCCCTTATTTGCGCCTCACAATTAAAAATATATACCACTAAAACTAGTGATTCTTAAACTCCGCTTTGGAACCAACCCTTTAACCTTTCAAAAACACTTCCCTCTTGCGCATGTGACCTTTCACCGCGGCCATCTTTACGCTGTTCAATAACGCCAAAGTGCAACAAACCCACACCTGTAGAGTAAATTGGATTATTGACAATATCTGAGAGACCTCTAACCTTGGTTGGAGCACCAATACGCACTGGCATGTGGAAAATCTCCTCAGCCAATTCGGTAACCCCTTCCATTTTTGATGTACCGCCAGTCAAAACAATACCTGCGGCAATTAACTCTTCGAACCCGCTGCGCCTTAATTCTGCCTGCACTAAGGTAAATAACTCGTCATATCTTGGCTCAACTACTTCAGCAAGAAGCTGGCGTGACATGTCTCTTGACTCTCGATCACCGACACTGGGAACCTTTACGGTTTCCTCGGGACGGGCTAACTTTGCTAGGGCACAGGCGTACTTAACCTTAAGATCCTCCGCATGAGGTGTGGGCGTACGCAGTGCCATCGCTATGTCGTTGGTGACCTGATCACCGGCAATAGGAATCACCCCGGTATGTCGGATGGCTCCCTCAGTAAAGATCGCTATATCTGAGGTACCTCCGCCAATATCGACCAGCGCCACACCGAGTTGTTTTTCATCTTCGGTTAAAATGGCATAGCTCGATGCGAGTTGCTCAAGCGCCAAGTCATCAACCTCAAGACCGCAACGACGGATACACTTCTTAATATTCTGAGCTGCATTTCCAGCACAGGTAACAAGATGAACCTTGGCTTCTAAACGAACGCCTGACATGCCGATGGGCTCTCTCACTCCCTCTTGATCATCAATAATAAATTCCTGCGGTAAGACATGAAGAATTTCTTGATCAGCAGGAATCGCAACGGCCCTGGCGGCATCTATGACTCTTTCTATATCCAATGACTGGACTTCTCGATCACGGATTGCGACGATTCCATGGGAGTTAAGACTTCGAATATGACTCCCGGCAATACCGGCATACACCGAGTGGATTGAACAGCCCGCCATAAGCTCAGCCTCTTCAATGGCTCGCTGAATTGAATTAACCGTCGCCTCAATATTCACCACCACGCCTTTCTTTAGTCCGGATGATTTATGCATTCCAGTACCTACTATTTCTAACTCACCGTTAGCATTAATAGCACCGACAATAGCCACCACCTTAGACGTGCCTATGTCTAGTGCGACTACCATGTTCTCTTCATTTGAATTGCTCATAATTTTGCCTTTTTCCTTCGCTGTTATGCCGCACTGNAGTCTGTATTAGATTTATGACCCACATCGACACTGACCAAATCCTGATCTCGCCAAGATACCGCCAAACCATTTGGATAACGTAAGTCTATAATTGCGATATTATTAAGTTGGATGTCTAGNCCAGACCTCCAAACCACGACTAAACGTCTAATTTTTTCAACGATTTGATCACGACCAAGTACTATTCTCACACCAGTCGCAGTCTCAACCTGCCAGGCTCCAACGGCGTCACGCTGTAACTCAGTTAGCTTCAAGTCAGTTGGGACTAACAGCTCAGCGAGAAGCATATATTGGGCTATCATGTCTTGTGAACTGCCAAAATCAGCTTCAAGAACNGGTAGAGACTGGAGATCGCTATTNTCGGGCAACGATAGCTGATCACCGAGGCGATTTAAAAACCCCTGCTTTCCCCACCGCGCAATAGGCACTTCTTCTACAACTTCAACCTTTAGGGTTGACGGCCATTCTCGTCTAACACTGACTTCATGGATCCACGGATGACTCTGTAAATCTTGACGTAATTGATTAAGATTCATACTCAAAAAACCTCCATCTATCTTTGCGTTTACCAACTCGGCTAGTTCTTGCTCTTGAAGATAATTAAATTCACCACCAACCATGATCCGGCTGAGCGGAGTATCAATTTGTTTGTAAATAAAATCCGCACCAAAGATAGCAGCGACAAATACTGTCACCATTAACAGGCGTAAAAACTTTTCGGCAACGCCGTTAGACAATCTTGGTTGCTGTTGATTGAAATTTGCACCACGAGGCGCTTTTTTTGTCATTGCTGGGCCTCCTTCAAAATCTGCAGTACCAATTGGTCAAAATCTATGCCTGAGGCTATGGCCGCCATCGGCACTAAACTATGGCTAGTCATACCAGGTACGGTATTAACCTCAAGTAATTGAAATGCACCCTGATTGTCAGCCATTAGATCTACTCGACCCCAGCCAGAGCAGCCAAGACTATTAAAAGCCTCCAGTGATAACTGCTTTATCTCAGTCTCTCGCTGTTCAGAAAGACCGCTCGGGCAAAAGTAAGCTGTTTCATCTGAGAAATATTTAGCCTCATAGTCGTAAAAGGCTTCCTCCGAGCGAATACGTATCGATGGGAGGGCCTGATTGGCAAGAATAGCAACGGTGTATTCTTCACCTTCGAGCAGGGGTTCGGCAATAACCACCGAGTCAAAGCTCGCGGCATGCTGCCAAGCAGTCTTTAGTTGATCGGCATTTTCCACTCGACTCATACCGATACTCGAGCCCTCAGATGCTGGCTTAACCATGGCTTTTCCACCCAGTGAGGCCAATACCACATGCCAGTCTGTGTCTTCACTTAGGATGAAAAAATCACAGGTGGGCAAACCAATGCCTTGCCACAATTGTTTGCACCGCTGCTTATCCATGGCCAATGCGGAGGCTAAAACACCACTGCCAGTGTACGGTAGCTGAAGATACTCGAGCGCACCCTGCAATGTGCCATCTTCACCGCCAGGNCCATGCAGAGCAATAAACACACAGTCTAAATTATGCTGGGTTAACTGCAGTAAAATGTCAGTTTGGACATCAATAGCAACTGCGTTGACACCCGCTTTTTTCAGAGCGGCGTAGACAGCCTCCCCGCTCATTAGAGATATTTCTCGCTCTGAAGACGTGCCGCCATATAAAACGCCGATGCGTCCAAACTGACTAATCTCTGTCACTGTGTTCTGAATGTGAGTCATGACTTTTGCTGCCCCAGTTCAGTTTCAGTTAACAGCGCAACCAACTGAGTCACACTGCCTGCTCCCTGCGTGAGAACTACATCGCCAGGCTCAATAAGACCGGCGATAAGATCTGGGATAGCCTCAAGAGACGGAGCATAGATAGGGTCCACACTGCCCCTTTGCCGAATGCTACCGCAAAGGTTTTTACTGCTAGCACCGGCAATTGCCTCTTCACCTGCGGAGTAAACATCGAGTATCAACAGCCCATCTACTTGACAGAGAACCTCCACAAAATCCTCATATAGATCTCTGGTTCTTGTATACCGATGGGGCTGGAATATCATTACCAAACGTTTGTCAGGCCACCCACTGCGGACAGCATCAATAGTGGCTTTCAGTTCAGTGGGGTGATGACCATAATCATCAACCAACATCGCGTTACCGTCTTTGACCGGGTAATTGCCCACTATTTCAAAACGTCGTCCCACCCCGCCAAATTCTTTCAAACCCCGAATAATAGCTTCATCCGATATTCCTTCATCACTGGCAACAGCGATGGCGGCGGCAGCATTCAGAACATTATGGTGCCCCGGTATATTGAGGGTTATATTGAGAGAAGCTAAATCATCAGGTCGATCAATAACAAAGCTCGTTTGTAGCCCGTCACTTTTTACCTGTCCGACGTGGTAAGCCGCGTCTTCACTAAAGCCATAAGTGAGAGTAGGACGCGCTACCTCAACTAATAGACTGCGGATCACTACATCGTCTATACATAGAACAGCCAGACCATAGAAAGGTAGGTTATGTAAAAACTTGATGTAGGTGTTTTTGAGCACATCGAAATCGAAGTTATAGGTCTCCATATGATCAGCTTCAATATTAGTGACCACAGAAACCATGGGCTGAAGATGTAAGAAAGATGCATCACTCTCGTCAGCCTCAGCGATAAGGTAGCGACTACCCCCAAGTTGCGCATTAGTGCCAACACTATTGACTCGGCCACCCACAATAAAAGTAGGGTCACGGCCATCAGCTGCAAAAATGGCTGTGACTAAACTTGTGGTGGTGGTTTTGCCATGGGTACCTGCAACCGCAATGCCATGACGATAACGCATTAGTTCAGCGAGCATTTCGGCGCGCCTAACCACCGGAATAGCGCGTGCAACAGCGGCGACAATTTCCAAGTTTTCGAAGGTCACAGCAGATGATTTAACCACAACATCAGCACCCTCAATGTTGGCTTCACTGTGCCCTCTAAAAATTTCCACACCCGCTGACTGCAAGCGTTTGGCGCTGGCATTCAAATTTAGATCTGATCCAGATATTTGATAACCTTGGTTGTGCAGTACTTCAGCAATACCACACATACCACTGCCGCCGATACCAACAAAGTGGATACGGCGAATGCGGCGCATTTCGGGAACTTGGAAATCAGCTCTATTGACCACAAGCCACCTCCTTACATACCTTAGCAACGTCTTGCGCTGCTTGGTTTTTGGCCAAGGCTCGCGCGCTCATCGCCATTGTCAGNCGCCTATCTGGATCAGCCATTATACTGACAATAATCGCTGCTAAGTTNGCCGCGGTGAGAGCTGACTGTTGAATCATCTCTGCTGCGCCATGGTCAACCAACATCTGCCCATTAGCTGTTTGATGATCATCAATAGCGAAGGGAAATGGAATCAGAAGAGCACCCAAACCTGCCGATGTTAATTCCGCAACCGTCAGCGCACCTGCCCGGCAAACCACGAAATCTGCCCACTCATAGGCTTTCTCCATAGCGTCGATAAATGGCACCACGGACAGTTCACTATCCGCTAAGCCCAAAGTTTCATTATCATAAAGATCAATCGTTTGTTGCCAATGGGCACGACCAGTTTGATGTAATATTTCAGGCCTCAAAGCTGGATCAATCTCAGCTAAGGCTTTAGGTAATAGCGTATTTATAGCAAGAGCGCCTCGACTTCCCCCAACTATGAGTAATCGAAGCTTGCCACTACGTCCAGCAAATCGTAGGTCTGGTGGCGCTAAATCACTGATCTCCGTACGCACCGGATTGCCACACCACTCTCCCTTTGGTAGCGTATTTGGAAACCCTTGCATGACGCGTTTAGCCACTATCGCCGTCAATTTGTTGGTAGTTCCAGCCACTGAATTCTGTTCATGAATTACTACTGGAATTCGTTTCAGCCACGCTGCAACTGCGCCAGGACCCGATGCAAAACCACCCATACCAAGGACCACCTGAGGTCTAAAGTCAGATAATATCGCTAAGGCTTGGGTAATCGAGCGCCACAGTAATAGAGGTGCTTTTAGTAACGCCAATAAGCCACGACCACGAACACCCTCGATATCGATAAAGTTTAACGCGATGTTTTGCTTAGGAATTAAATCAGCTTCGATACCCGCTCGAGTACCAAGCCAGGAAATCTCTGCATTATCACTACTCAACTGATCAGCCACAGCCAGTGCTGGGAAGACATGACCACCTGTGCCGCCCGCCATAATCATCACTCTAAGTTGCTTATCGACGGGCATAGGCAGACCTCCGACTCACTCGTTCGGGCTGATTCAAATCGTGACCAATACGCAGCATCATGCCAATCATTGCAGAGCAGACAATGAGACTACTTCCTCCATAGCTAACAAAGGGTAAAGTGAGACCTTTGGTAGGTAACAATCCGGCGTTAACTCCCAAGTTTATAAACGTTTGAATGCTAATGAGCAGGCCGAATCCAATTAGCATAAAGGCCGCATACCAACTCTGCTGATCAATGGCCTTTTTGCTAAAGCTAAATATTCTCATCACCATGACGCAGTACAGACCGATCAAACAGATGACCCCTAGAAACCCAAATTCTTCTGCGAAGATAGCGAATACAAAGTCGGTATGCGCCTCTGGTAAATAGAGCATTTTTTGAACTGACTGGCCCAAACCAACACCAAACCATTCACCACGACCAAAGGCAATCAGGGACTGAGTCAATTGATAGCCACTATTGAACTGGTCAGACCATGGGTCAAGGTACGCGGTTATGCGGGCTACTCGATAAGGTGAAGAATCTTTTAACCACCAGAGTACTGCCCCAGCTATGGCGATAATAATTAAATACTGACGTAATTTGGTGCCTCCGAGGAACAGCATGGCCATAAAGGTCCCGCCAAGAACAACCACCGACCCAAAGTCAGGCTCTCTTATCAGCAACATCGTTAATACAATTAACAACAACATTAGCTTTCCGAAATGTCTCCAGCCATCACCTAAAGTTTCACGATATTGCTCTAGATAGGTAGCGAGAAAAACCACCGTAGCTACCTTGACGAGCTCCGACACCTGCAAGGTGAACCCCCCGACAGCCAGCCATCTGCGACTGCCGTTTAACTCGCGTCCAATGCCAGGAATCAGCACTAATACCAACAGCACAAATGAAAAAAACATCCATAATCGAGAGTAACGAGACCAAAATCCAGGCGGGATTAGATAGGTGACAGCCATAGCAGTAAGCGCCAGCACTAAATAGACGAGATGTCGCTTGAAGAAGAACAACTCATCCCCTAGGCGGTGGTCACCAAAGCTGAAGGATGCTGAACTGATCATCACAAATCCGATAGACATCAGCGCCAAGACAGGCAACAACAAGGGCATATCTAAATGCCATTGTCGGTTATCTTGCTTGGGAAAAGATAAATATGAGGGCATAGTCACTAACATAAAGCCCCCTGATCACGACTAGTAAAGGTAGCGGTTTCAGACGATAAAACAGCACGTTGAAAGTGACGCCCACGCTCTTCAAAACCAGTGAACAAGTCAAAACTCGCACAGGCGGGAGAAAATAACACAATATCTCCGGCTACAGCTGATTGCTTAGCCTGATAAACTGCCGACTCCACAGACTCAACGCGCTGGATGCTAATAGTCGATTGCAAGGCATCTTCTAGTTTCTCTGCATCTTGCCCATAAAAAATCCCATATTTTACAAACCGACTCGCCGCCAATCGCAAGTCATTAAAGTCCTGCCCCTTGCCCTGCCCGCCAGCAATAAGTAGTAGATTTGCGCTCGATTTTGAGCCGAACCCCTCTATTGCCGCCACAGTTGCACCTACATTGGTGCCCTTAGAGTCATCAATAAATAATACCTCGTCGATCGTAGCAACGACTTGGCAGCGATGCGGTAGCCCCTTAAAATGCTGTAGAGTCTTTAAGAGAACACTCAGGTCCAATCCAATTCCTGAGCCAAGTGCCAGCGCAGCCAGAGCATTAGCCAGGTTATGGCGACCCTTGATGGCGATGCTATCAACACTGATTAGGCGTTCGTCTCCGTGGCATAAGTAATCTCTCTCTTTATGAACAGCAATTCCATAATGGCCTTGCGCAGGCCTATCTAAGCCAAAGGTTGTGATATTACTCTGGCCGCTAATGGGAGCGGTGATAAAACGATCCTCACGATTGGATACTATGCTTGCGGCGCCTCTAAAAATTCGCTGTTTAGCGGCTACATAAGCATCTAGATCCTCATAGCGATCCATATGATCTGGGCTTATATTGAGCAGGCAGGCAGTCGCACCTTTGAGATCGTTAATTAACTCAAGCTGGAAACTGGACAACTCCACCACATACAACTGTCTGTTGGGGGCAAGTAGATCAAGCATTGGCACCCCTAAATTACCGCCCACGCCAGTGTCTAAACCATTGGCCTTGGCCATCTCACCCACCAAGGTTGTCACTGTGCTCTTGCCATTTGAACCTGTAATGGCGACGACGGGCGCCTCAGCCGCAGTGAGAAATAATTCGAGATCACCGATGATCTTAATACCGTTTTTGCGAGCAGTTATTAATAGTGGCTCATGCTGAGAAATGCCTGGACTTACCACAACAAGATCAATGCCGACTAAAATTTCATCGCGGAATGGCCCAGTGACAATTTTTGTAGTCGGATAATTACCCTGAACTTCAGCGAGGGCTGGAGGCTCTGTCCTACTATCAAAAAAACTAAATGGCACACCAATAATTGACAGATAGCGAGCCACAGAGAGACCCGTGGCACCCATGCCAAGGATCGCTATACTGCGGTTCACAAGATCACTCACTGTCATTATAGCTGCCATTTTTATCTAATTTTTAAAGTTGCTAAGCCAATCAGCACGAGTACTACGGTGATGATCCAAAAGCGCACTATCACACGCGGCTCGGGCCAGCCTTTTAACTCATAGTGATGGTGCAAAGGCGCCATCCTAAAAATACGCTTACCTGTTAATTTGAATGAAGCAACCTGCAAGATTACTGAGAGGGTTTCTACGACAAACACACCGCCCATAATCGCTAAAACGAATTCTTGGCGCACAACCACTGCCATCACACCAAGCGCAGCACCGAGGGCTAAGGCACCAATGTCACCCATGAATACCATCGCGGGATAAGTGTTGAACCACAAAAATCCTAAGCCTGCCCCACACAGCGCAGCGCTAATAATAAGTAGCTCGCCAGCACCTGCGATGTAGGGGATATGGAGATAATCGGCGAACTGATAGTTACCGGTAAGGTAGGCAATAATACCCAGCGCACCACTCACCATGACAGTGGGTAGAATAGCCAGACCATCTAGACCGTCAGTGAGGTTGACAGCATTACTAGTGCCGACAATGACAAGGTAGGTAAATAGTATGTAGAAAGGTCCCATCGATAGGGCTACATTTTTAAAGAAGGGCACAATGAGCTCGGTTTCCGCCGGCGCCTGTGCCGTATAGTAAAGTGTTATCGCGGCCGCGAAACCAAANACCGACTGCCACAGATACTTCCAACGCGCGGGCAATCCTCTTGGGTTTTTTTCTACCACTTTGCGGTAATCGTCAATCCATCCAACCAATCCAAAGGCTAAGGTTGTTCCTAACACTACCCACACGTAGCGATTCCCTAGATCAGCCCATAGAAGGGTACTAATAAATATCGCTAAAAGGATTAGCGCTCCACCCATGGTCGGTGTGCCGGCTTTACTCAGATGTGTCTGAGGCCCATCACTACGGATTGCCTGACCCATTTGCAAATCATTCAGCTTGCGAATGACTATCGGACCAAATACCCAACTGATGGTCAGAGCGGTTAGAACAGCAAAAATTCCTCGCAGTGTTAAGTACTGAAACACCGAAAAAGGGCTATAAAACTGACTGAGATAATCGGCAAGCCACACTAACATGAGCTTTTCCCTCCACTAACAAAAGCTTGAACAATATTTTCCATCACTGAACTACGCGACCCTTTAACTAAAATTGTTATCGATTCGTGCTGGCTCTCTAACTCAACAATCCGTGTCTTGAGTGAATCAATTAACGAGTCTTGGTCTGGGAAGTGCTGTCCCTCGAATTCCTCACTTGCTACCGCGCTATCAGTTCCTACAGCGTAAAGCGCGTTGAGATGCGCTTTTTTGGCATATGCGCCGATCTCTCGGTGTGATTTTTCAGCGTGAGCACCCAACTCGCCCATATCACCCATCACCAGAATGCGATAGCTATTAGTCATAGATAAGACATCAATAGCCGTCTTAAATGAATCAGGGTTCGCGTTGTAACTGTCATCGATCAATACACAGTTGTCAGATAAAACATTGCGCTGCAGACGGCCAGGTATTAAGGCGACGTTTTCCAGCCCACGGACAATCTCTGTGAGGCTGGCACCCGCAGCAAAGGCACAGGCAGCAGCAGCAAGGCCATTACTAATTGAATGCACGCCTGGATGATTGAGTCTCACTACCTGTTCAGTACAGACTCCTGCCAGTTTAGTGTTGATACAGAGAACAAAACTGAAGTAACCATCACCCGTGTCTTTAATATCTTTAGCGAACAGGTCAGCACCATGCTCAGTCATTGAGAAGCTTATGCACTTGCGCTGACCAATTATGTCTAACCACTGCTCAACCCAAGGTTGGTCAAGATTCAGTACCGCAGTGCCATCAGACGTTAAACTCTGATAAATTTCTGCCTTTGCTAAAGCGATAGCCTCCAAACTGCCAAAGCCTTCTATATGTGCGCTCTGAGCATTATTAACCAAGGCAATATCTGGTTTGGCGATAGTGGAAAGGTAGTCAATTTCGCCCATTGCGCTGGCGCCCATTTCTATGACGGCTATATCAGTCTTCGAATCCATGGCGAGCAAAGTCAAGGGAACGCCAAAGTGATTATTTAAATTGCCACTAGTAGCATGAACTCGGTTTGCCTGCGACAGAATCATCGCAATGGCTTCTTTTACAGAAGTCTTTCCTGAACTACCCGTCANCGCGACAACTATCCCTTGGAACTTATCCCGTCTCAGCCGGGCTAAATCACCGAGTGCTTTTGTGGTGTCCTGAACAACCCATTGAGGAATATCCAGAGTCTTATTGNGCCGAGAAACTACCGCACCTGAAATCTTATCTGCAACATTAGAAAGATAGCTATGGGCGTCATACTTGTCACCCTCGATCGCCACAAAAAGGTCGCCCGACTTAGTGGTGCGGCTATTGATGGACACTGCTGAGAAATAACCATCTGGATTCACCAAGGTACCACCGAATCGCAACGCCGCATCGGTTAAACACATTTGAGGGATCATAGATCACCTCCAACGGTATCTTTAGACAGCGCTTCACGGAGAGCCAGCCGAGCTTCGGCTTGATCACTAAAGGGAAATCGCTCAACCCCGAGAATCTGATAATTTTCGTGGCCTTTACCGGCGATCAAAATAACATCATCTTTGCTCGCATCGCGAATGGCGAGATTAATCGCCGTCCTACGATCAACCTCAACAATGACATCTTTGCCGACTCCGGTGAGAATATCTTGAATGATTTTTTCAGGTGACTCAGTGCGCGGGTTGTCTGAGGTAACAACAATTCTGTCAGCGTTACTGTTGGCAATATCTCCCATCTCTGCGCGCTTACCGATATCACGATCGCCGCCGCAGCCAAAGACTACCCAAAGTGACCCTTTGCAGTGCAGACGCAAGGTTTTTAGTACCTTTTCCAAAGCATCTGGCGTATGAGCATAATCAACAATGACCGCTGGACCATCACCGCTGTCTATTAACTCCATGCGGCCTCTGACAGAGTTAAGATTGGGTATAACTTCTAAGACTTTTGCAAAGTTTTTGTATTCTGATCCACCTTTTTGGATAACAAAAGCGCCAATAACCGCCAGCAAGTTAGATAAATTAAACTTACCCAAAAGNCTGGATACAACCTCACCAGAACCCCAAGGCGTATAAATGACTGCCCGGAAACCAANCGGAGAAAAATGTATGGCNTGGCAGTAAATATCAGCAGTGATNTTTTCTAAGCTATAGCTAATAGCGCGTATATTGGGATCAAGATCAGCGAAAATAGCCTTACCGATCGTGTCATCGATATTAATCACTGCATTTTTTAAGCCTGACATTTTAAACAGCCTACGCTTGGCATCGGCGTAAGAATTTAGGTCACCATGATAGTCGAGATGGTCTCGGCTCAGATTAGTGAAGATTGCCGTATCCACCGCAACACTCGAAATTCTGCCCTGCTCTAAGGCATGAGAGGAGGCCTCTATAGCAACAGAGTCACAACCTAAAGNCTGCAAGTCACCGAGAATTTTCTGCATAGTGATGGCATCTGGTGTTGTCAGAGGCGACGCCAAAACTTCATCCTCAGTATCAAGGTCCAACCTTTTATTCAGATCGACGTTCTGTCCGGCTATACCATGGCCCAAAGTACCCACAAACCCGCTTTTATGGCCTTCACATAAGGCCTCAGCCAGGGCATTTACCTGCCATGATAAATCCGCATACAGGTGAGCACAGGTTGTTTTTCCATTAGTACCTGTGACAGCGATAATTGCCATTCTCTCAGCGGGATCATCATAGAAACGTCCAGCGATGAGAGAGATAGACTGGGATAATCGTTCAACACCTATTAATGGGATCGATAATTTAACACCTTTATTGATATGGGTTACCGGCGAATCATTTACATTTTGCCACTCTGTTAAAATAGCAATAGCACCTCGCTCAATGGCTTGAGGGATATAATCTATGCCATCTTGCTCATGACCCTTGATCGCAAAAAATATATAGCCTGGCTGCACATTACGACTATCTAAGGCCAAGCCCTTGACTGATAATCGCGGACATTTTTTTGACAAGTTCAAACCCTGAATTAGGCCTGATAACATGATCTTCGGTTGCGTGGAAAAGCCAATCATGACTCACCTCGCTTTTTGATCAATTTAGGAATGCCGGCTACTGAACGATTTGTGTCTATTTGATCAGGGGTGACCTGCAATAACCGCAGAGCGCTGCCCGTCACCTCAGAAAACACCGGTGCAGCTACTAAACCACCAAAATAGCTACCATCTCTCGGTTCATCAATAACCACTACCGTTACTAATCGGGGGTTTACCGCTGGCGACAATCCGGCAAAGGCCGACATATAGCGACTTTCATCATAACCCCCGCCCGTCTTGACTTTATGAAGCGTGCCCGTCTTCCCGCCCACCGAATATCCATCAATCATAGCTCTCTTGCCAGTGCCACTGACTCCACTGGCAGCTCTTAGCATTCGTCTCACTTTCTGAGATATCTCCGCATCAATCACTCGCTGGCTAGCCTGCTCCGAATCAAGAGCCACCAAAGAAACATCTTTGAGCACACCATCATTAGCCAGCACCGAGTAGGCTCTAGCCAACTGTAGCGATGAGACACTNAAGCCATAGCCGAATGCAAAGGTTGCCTGGGTAACCTGATCCCACTTACGATAGGCCGGTAAATTGCCCACTGTTTCTCCCGGAAAACCACTACCAATAACTTCACCAAATCCGACGCGCTGGAATAGCTCTCGAGTAAATTCCGGGTTTAGCTCCAAAGCAACTTTCGTGGTTCCTACCTGACTTGACTTGGCAAGCACTCCAGCCAGGCTTAATTCACCATAATTCACCGGNTCAACGAAAGTCTTGTAATCGACCTTGAGATATCCTGGACTCGTATTGATTAGCGTCTCAGGTGAAAACTTGCCACTTTCAAGCGCTGCCATCATGGTAAACGGCTTGACCGTAGAACCAGGTTCCATTAAGTCCGTCATAGCGCGATTTCGCACGGCATCTTGGCGCAAGTGAGTACGATCATTGGGGTTAAATGAAGGCTGGTTAACCATAGCCAACACTTCTCCTGTCAGAACATCCAGGACCACCACCGAACCTGACTTAGCATTATGCTTTTTGACTGATTTTTTAAGTGCCCGATAGGCTGCATATTGAACCCGAAGATCGATACTAAGCCGCAATTCCTCACCCGATTTAGCCGCTTTAATCAACGAAATATCATTAATCACCCTCTTACTTCGGTCTATTACTACCTTTTTCTCACCTTCCTCACCGGTCAACCAATCATCATAGGCCAGCTCCATACCCTCTTGACCAATATCCTTATAATTCGTAAATCCGACTAACTGAGCGGTCACCTCACCGGCGGGATAAAATCGCTTATAAGTCTTCTTAGCAGAGACCCCCGAAATATTTAGGTCGAGAATTNTTTCAGCTTCATCACTGGAGAGTTGTGGCACCAAGACCATAAAAGATTTTTTACGATAGCGTTGCAATTTAGTTTTCAGCTGGCTTTCAGACACNTTTATAGCTTTGGCAACTTGCCTGACGTCTTCGTCTCGGATTTGCTGCGGATTGGCAATAATAGCTGTCACTGGCGTGCTAATAGCAAGAGGCTCACCATTTCTATCGGTAATTAGCCCACGATAGGCTGGAATAGTTATATTTCTGATCGCCCGGCTATCACCTTGATTTTGTAAAAAATCAACACCGTGCTCTTGGCTTGGGAGAATCTGTAACTGAGCTATTTTGACCAAAAGTACCAGAGGCAGAGAGGCCAAAAACAGNATTACTAAATAGTAACGCCACTTTGGAATAACTGCCTGTACCAATTTTTTGGCCACGTTTTTANTCTACCTTTACATCACTAAAGTGACTTTAAATACTTCCAATACTGTGCCTTCAAGGCGCCCTAACTATTACAATCTCAGCAGACCTTGGGCTGCGCATACTGAACTTTGCCATGGCCGATGTTTCGATCCTCTGCAATGAACCCCAGGCACTCTGTTCAAGTAAATATCTGCCATAGTCGATCTGCATTTGATTAGCACTACTTTCTAAACTTACCAGCTCAGCATATTGCTCTCGGCACAGATGACTGACATAAGCCACCGATATCGCCGTTATAACCAACAAGCACCAAACTGTCGCTACTTGAAGCGGCATCGAGGAAAAATTGACTGAGCCCTCTGCCGACATTTCAAGCTACTCTCTCAGCAATGCGCATTACTGCGCTTCGCGAACGCACGTTCTGATCAACTTCAAAGCTGGAGGGCTTAACAGCCTTGCCTACTTTTTTCAGTCGAACGCCACGCTCAACATCCCTCACTGGGAGATGTTTAGGTAATTTGATGCCACGCTCTTGATCACGAATAAAACGCTTTACACAGCGGTCTTCTAAAGAATGGAAACTGATGACCACTAATCGGCCACCGATCTCAAGTAGATCGATTACNTGCTTGAGCAGTATGTCCAAATCTTCCAATTCGCGATTGATAAAAANTCTTATTGCCTGGAAGGCCTTTGTAGCCGGATGCCGACCTCTTTCCCATGCTGGATGAGCTGCAGCCAGTATCGAGGCCAACTGAACTGTCCGAGTGATCGGCTGCTTAGCTCGCTCACGAACTACCGCACTGGCCATACGACGAGCAAACTTCTCTTCACCGTACTGCTTAATAACTTTAGCAATAGCCTGCTCTTCAGCGCTGGCAATCCACTCAGCGGCCGACAAACCTCTGGTGGTATCCATACGCATATCCAATGGACCATCACGCATAAAACTGAACCCACGTTCTGCCTGATCGAGCTGCGGAGAGGAAACCCCTAGATCTAACAACACACCAGAAACCTTGCCTATATGATCCTGCTGCTCAATAAAGTCGGTCAAATCAGCAAAGCTACCATGCACNAAATTGATTCTTGAATCTTTGGAAAACCTATTCTCGCCGGCGGTGATCGCCTGGAAATCCTTATCAACAGCCAACACTGATCCGCTGGGAGATAACTTAGTCAGTAGCTCTGCACAGTGGCCACCGCGACCAAAAGTACCGTCAACATAAAAACCATCAAGGTCGCCGACTAGCGCCTCAATCGCTTCCTCCAATAATACCGTCGCATGTTCAGTCACAATTTATTCCACTTACCAAGACAAGTTTTTAAGNGCATCTGACATGCGTTCTCTATCTGTCAGCATGCCGCGATAATTTTCTTGTGATTTTTCGCGCTCAACATTCCAGTTATGTTCCGACCAAATTTCCAAACGCTGGGTTCGACCAACAAGAATTAGTTTCTTCTCAATCTCAGCGTAATCACGNAGTTCGGAGGGGATTAATATGCGGCCGCTGCTATCGAGTTGAATATCCTTAGCCTGACCAACAACAAATCGACTGAGCATCTCACCAAGATCATCAAGAGCTGGTAATGCGGCTACCTTTTCTTCAAAGCTCTTCCATTCGGGCAGTGGCGAAAGCGTTAGGCAGGTGGACTTCATGTCAATAGTAATGACTAAATCGCCACCACATAATTGAGACAGCAGATCGCGATAGCGCGTTGGAATCGCCATTCGACCTTTCGCATCCATATTAATTGGATCGCTACCTCGAAACATTTTTACCCTTTCCTCATCAACAAAGCAGTCTTAATCACCACTTTTCGCCACTTTTTCCCATATGTGCACACTATTACTCGACTACGTCAATGTCAAGGGCTGGGGAATGATAAAAAGGTAATAAAATCAGTAAGTTCCGATAATATTGGCGATCCCGTAAAAAGCCTGCACAGAGACCTAAATATTTGGCAATATAAACATAATTGTATCGCTAAAACTTAAAGTAACTTCTAGCTTGGAGGTTATTAGGATTAATTTCCGCATAAAAAAATTAATTTTTATGCTTCTAAAGCATTTAGCTCTCATTTATTGCTGCGCCAATCAAACAAAAGGCCAGTAGCAAGCTACTGNCCTTTTGAGATGGCACAAATTAAAAGTGAGTTGACCGATAAGCCGGGTTCTGTCGTGGACAGTCATTCATCTGGGACAAATGTCGCCATTTGCCTCAAGCAACCTACCCGTCCCCAACGCGGGTCGCGCCATACGGGAACCTATTTGGTCTTGCTCCGAGTGGGGTTTACCCTGCCACTGTTGTTACCAACAGCGCGGTGCGCTCTTACCGCACCTTTTCACCCTTACCTGTATCCGCGAACGAACCATCGGCGGTCTGCTCTCTGCGGCACTTTCCGTAGGCTTTCGCCCCCCAGGCGTTACCTGGCACTCTACCCTGTGGAGCCCGGACTTTCCTCCACCCTGTTCCCCTAAAAACGCATGCGAATTTTGGAGAGTTCAGAGCAGCGACTGCCTAGTCAACTCACGCTAAAGTTTAACACAGAACAGGCGCATAACACCCCTCCTTTTACTTCAGCAAGGGGTGATCAGCGGGTAACTGCCGAGAGATCCATAAAGCCAGCTTGTGGCGCATATTGGGATCGCTAATTTGATCTTTGGCAAGCGGTTGAATCAGTTTGTCTTCGGTCAAAACTCGATACACAAACTCTACCTTTAGCTTAAGTGAGTCTTCATTTTCAATCTCACCATAACCACGCTTTTTAGCATAGACCGCGCCAATCTGAAGTGCTTTTTTGACTAACTCGGGTTCGTTGTGGATTTTATTCATGANTCACATTACCTCTATTGTGTATCGACGGTGAAGATCATCTCACCGTATAAACTTAGTCAACAAACTGTCTTGCATTTCTAAATATTCGCATCCAACCACTATCTTCACCCCAGTCTTGTGGGTGCCAAGAATTAAGCACCGTACGAAACACTCGTTCCGGGTGCGGCATCATTAGAGTAACTCGACCGTCAGCCGATGTTACTCCACTAATACCCTCCGGCGAACCGTTAGGATTAGCGGGATAGAGCGAAGCCACCTGAAGATTATTTTCCAAAAAGCGCAGGGTGACTTGATTACTACGGTTAAGTTTTGCCAATTCATTGGGGGATGAGAACTCCACCCTACCTTCACCATGAGATACCGCTATTGGCATCACCGAGCCCTGCATACCGCTGAGCATAATAGAGTTTGACTGCTCAATTCGCACCAGTGAAAAGCGCGCTTCGAACTGCTCTGAGAGGTTACGAACAAAACGTGGCCACAAGTCTGCGCCAGGAATGAGCGACTTAAGGTTACTCAACATTTGACAGCCATTGCATACACCAAGGCTAAAGGTATCTTCACGCTGGAAAAAACCCTCGAATTGATCGCGAAGCTGGTTGTTGAACAGTACCGTTTTAGCCCAACCTTCACCAGCACCCAACACATCACCATAAGAGAAACCACCACAGGCAACCATGCCGGCATAATCGCTGAGGACGGCACGTCCCGCCAATAAATCGCTCATATGCACATCCACCGCAGTAAACCCAGCGCGATCGAAGGCTGCTCCCATTTCCAAATGGCTATTAACNCCCTGCTCTCTAACAATTGCCACCTTGGGTTTCACACCCGTAGCAATGTAGGGCGCACTGATATCATCACTTGGATCAAAAGTTAGATTTGCTGACAATCCTTGATCAGCAACCTGCAGTCGCTCAAATTCTTGGCGGACACAATCAGCATTGTCACGCAATGAGGCAACCTGAAATGAAGTTTCGCTCCAAGCACTCTGCAAGTTGGCACGACTGTCGTGAAAAATGCTCTCGCCGTGATAATTGATATCGACAGTATCGGCACTATTTAATCCGCCCAGCTCAACTATGTTGACTCCCGCGTGAGAAAACCTTTTAACCATCGCGCTCACGCGGTCTGCTCTAACTTGAATGACCGCGCCTAATTCTTCATTAAATAACGCCGAAAAAGCAGTGCTTTTTGACCCATGGATCCCTCTATTGATATCAACCGTTATTCCAACATGGCCGGCAAAACTCATCTCTGCAAGCGTCGCTAACAGACCACCATCCGACCGATCATGATAAGCCAAAATATCGTCATCCTCGATCGAGGATTGCATGGCATTAAAGAACCCTAGCAGCGCATTTGAATCATCAACATCAGGGATAGAGCAACCGAACTCAGAGTAGACCTGAGCTAAAATAGAGCCTCCCAGTCGCTCCGCACCTTTATTTACATCAATTAATAGTAGAGCGGTATCACCGCAATCTGTTCTAAGCTGAGGCGTCAGTGTCTTGCGGACATCTAAAACCGGTGAGAACGCTGTAATAATCAAAGATAAGGGTGAAGTTACCGACTTATCTTGCCCATCTGACTGCCAAGCGGTGCGCATTGACATGGAGTCTTTACCGACTGGAATAGTGATACCAAGTTTCGGACAGAGGTCCATGCCGACCGCCTCAACGGTGCGATAGAGTTTCTCGTCTTCACCGGGAGATCCAGCAGCACACATCCAGTTAGCCGACAGTTTGACGTCCTTGATACTGCCAATACGCGCGGCAGAAATATTGGTTAATGCCTCGCCGATAGCCATGCGTCCCGATGCCGGTCCGTTTACCAGCGCCAAGGGGGTTCGTTCACCCATTGCCATGGCCTCTCCCGCATTACTGTCATAGGTCACAGTCGTCACTGCGCAATCTGCCACCGGCACTTGCCACGGACCGACCATCTGATCTCTGGCCACCATACCGCCGACACTGCGATCACCAATGGTGATCAAAAAACCTTTGCTGGCAACGGTTGGATGTCTAAGTACACGAAAAACAGCCTCAGTAAGATCTATGCCTTGAGTAGAGAATTCATCGTATTGCATTTCTTGGCGAGTCGCATGCCGGTGCATTTTTGGTGTCTTTCCAAACAATACTGACATGGGTAAATCAACGGGGTTGTTACCAAAGTGCTCATCAACAACCGTTATATTTTTCTGCTCTGTGGCCTCACCAACAACCGCATAGGGGCATCTTTCGCGCTCACAAATGGCGGTGAATCGCTCTAAATCGTCGGGCATCACCGCAAGTACATAGCGTTCTTGAGCTTCGTTACACCAGATTTCCACCGGCGACATGCCCGGCTCAGCATTGGGCACTGACCGAAGATCAAAGCGACCACCGGTGCCCCCGTCTTTGACCAACTCAGGCAGAGCGTTGGATAAGCCGCCGGCACCCACGTCATGAATAAAAGCAATGGGGTTAACATCCCCCAACTGCCAACAAGAATCAATCACCTCTTGGCAACGTCGCTCGATTTCTGGGTTTTGTCGCTGCACAGATGCGAAATCCAGGTCAGCTGAACTGGTTCCCGTAGTCATGGATGACGCTGCGCCGCCGCCAAGTCCGATCAACATAGCTGGGCCGCCCAGCACAATTAATTGCGCGCCTGGCTCAAATTCAGGCTTGTCCACATGATCTTCGCGAATGTTGCCATAACCGCCCGCGATCATTATCGGCTTGTGATATCCGCGACGCTCTCCGGCGAAATCGACCTCGAAAGTTCTAAAATATCCACAAATATTAGGGCGGCCGAATTCATTGTTGAAGGCCGCTCCGCCGACTGGCCCTTCGACCATAATATCTAACGCCGATACGATACGATCAGGCTTGCCGTAATCCTGCTCCCAAGGCTGAACAAAGCCTGGAATCTGCAAATTTGATACTGTAAAACCCACTAGGCCGACCTTAGGCTTGGATCCTCGACCAACGGCACCCTCATCGCGTATCTCTCCCCCCGAACCAGTGCCAGCCCCCGCATAAGGTGCAATAGCGGTGGGGTGATTATGGGTTTCAACCTTCATTAACAGATGAACGGGCTCCTGACTGTAGCCATAGTTCCGGGTCACAGGGTCTGGATAAAATCGACCTCCTGAGGTACCCACAACGACGGCGGCATTATCAGAATAGGCGGACAGCACATTGTCCCCATTCACCGAATTTGTATTGCGAATCATGTCAAATAAAGAGTGCTGCTGATCCACACCATCGACAGTCCAGCTAGCATTAAAAATTTTGTGCCGGCAATGCTCAGAATTTGCTTGAGCAAACATCATTAATTCGGCGTCCGATGGATTGCGCTGCAGATCAATAAAATTAGCCACCAGATAATCTATCTCATCATCAGCTAGGGCTAATCCTAAACTGACATTGGCGGTCTTTAATGCCGTTTGTCCACCACTGACGACATCAACAAGACTAAGCGGTGTTGGCAGGTCATGACTAAACAGAGCGCTGGCTTGGGATAATTCCTCAAAAACCGACTCTACCATCCTATCACTCAACAACTCCCCCACTAATGAAAGCTGCTGCTGTGACAGCGGGGCTGAGGCTTCGATATAGTAAGCAGTACCTCGCTCCAATCGAACAACGGTTTTCAGCCCACAATTATGAGCAATATCAGTCGCTTTACTGGACCAGGGGGAGATAGTCCCAGGCCGGGGCGCAACAAGAATCAACTGCCCACCTGTATCCACCTCTTGTTCGCTTGGGCCGTAGGTCAAAAGCGCTTGCAAGGTTGTTGTTTCGGCTGGGGTGAGCGGCTTATTTATCTCAGCGAAATGAACATATTCCGCGCAGACCGATTGAATAGAGGCATCTGACTCGCGTAGCTTTGTCAGTAATTTTTCGCGCCGAAACGCCGAAAGAGATGGTGCACCGCTAAGGATCATCATGGATGTTGGTCTCAAAATCATCAAGATTGGAAGTCGCGTATTCTAGCCGAAAAACTACGTCTTTGGCAGATAGAATTTGGCAAACCATGTACAATCTTTTGGAGGCCCTTTTCACAACGGCTGCAATGACGACAAAATAGTCCGGAGCCTGTGCAACAAAGCTATGCGGCAACTATCAAAAAAAGTAAGAAAGACTCGTAACCGGATCCTCCTGGCTATAATGGCATTGGGCCTAATACTGTATCTCTCCAGTAGTCGACAAATGTCAGATCTTGAGCGAGTGCAAAGCCTTGGCTATTTGACCATGCTAACTACTCCAGGCCCCACTACCTACTTCGAAGATGGCAGGGGCAAAAATGGTTTTGAGTACTTTGTGGCAAAAGAATATGCCAAAAGCCTCAATGTCGAGCTAAAGGTACAACCAAAAAATAGCCTTCGCAGCTTGCTACTTGCCGTCGGTGGACCNCAGGGTGACTTCGCCGCATCTAATCTAGTGAAAACTGATTTGCGTAGTGAATCCCTCACGTTTTCTGACCCCTATCTGAAAGTCACCCAACAGTTACTGTATCGCCGCGGCCATACTAGACCTCGATCACTCGAGCAACTGGATGGCGACTTGCTCGTTATAACCAGCTCATCTCATAGCGAGCGGCTTAAACTTTTGAAAAAAACCGTCCCTTCTCTTAATTGGCGAGAGCAAGAGGATATAGAGATGCATGATTTAATGAGGATGGTGGATAACGGAGAGATAGATTATGCCGTGGTCGATTCACTAGCCTACTTAGTCAACCGACATATTTACCCCAATGCCGGACTTGCTTTTGATGTCTCTGAACCAGAACCAATGGCCTGGGCTTTTCCCGCGCACAGCGATGGCACTCTCATTGCCGCGGCTGACAAATTTCTAGAAACCTACATTTCCAGTGGTGCAATGGCGACTTTAGAGTCTCAACTGCTTTCTCAAAGTGAAAATTTTTCTGTGGCGGATTCAAAAAGACTCGGAAACTTGGTCGCCACTCGCCTGCCAACTTACGAGGAATTATTCCGCAAAGCGGGTCAAAAATACGGTTTAGATTGGCAACTTTTAGCTGCCGTTGCCTATCAAGAATCTCACTGGAATCCCAGGGCCAAATCGCCAACCGGTGTTCGTGGGTTAATGATGCTGACACTAGACACAGCAGCAGAAATGAACGTCTCTAACCGGCTAGATGCCGAACAAAGTCTCAATGGAGGCGCTGGTTATCTCAGTAAACTCAAACAACGTTTACCTCGCAGAATAGTCGAGCCTGATAGAACCCTATTTGCGTTAGCCGCTTATAATGTTGGATTTGGTCATTTGGAAGACGCACGCGTTTTGACCCAGCGCAGCGGCAAAAGCCCAGACCTATGGTCAGATGTACGGTTATTTCTGCCTCTCTTAAGTAAGAAAAAGTTTTATTCTAAAAGCAAGTATGGCTATGCGCGTGGAGCCGAGCCAGTGTTGTANGTCTATAACATTCAATATTACCAGCATTATTTGCAACTGCACTCGTTAGCCAAGCAAGACGAATCGTCCACAGATACCCCGAGCGGCAGCAGCAATACCGACTGGCAACAAAGTAATGTACCGTCTATTTAGCTACTTTTTTACAGTTCTCTTTTGCCGAAAAAAATTAGCCATTACTGCCCCGCATTGATCTGCTAGAACTCCACCATCCCAAATAATAGAATGGTTATATGGACTATTTTCCATCAACTGAAACTGACTTTGTAAGGCGCCCGCTCGCGGTTCCAATGCCCCAAAAACAATACGTTTAATGCGCGCATGAACCATTGCCCCAACACACATAGTGCAGGGTTCGATGGTGACATAAAGCTCACAGCCGGTTAATCGATAGTTTTTTAATGTGGCACAAGCATGGCGCATGGCCACAATTTCGGCATGCGCAGTAGGGTCGCAAGCAGAGATAGGTTGGTTATAGCCTTCGCCTACAATATTACCCTGATGAACAATCACAGCACCGACGGGTACTTCGCTGTGTTCAGCAGCACGCTGAGCCAGTTCCAACGCCCTTGACATAAATAAAGTATCAGTACTCAGGGTAGTATCCATCTGCTTTAACCAAAAACCCATTTCGCTATTTAAGCTACACATGATGCCAGTATTCGGCACAAATAGCGCCATACAATACTGTTCATGTGATGGTTACTCCAATACTTGTTACCTGTAAATAGCAGCAGTTTACGATGTAAATATCATCCAATTAATAGGTTATTTAAAAAAATTCATATTTTAATAAATTAGTATGTGATATTGAATGATATTTCTTGTATTGTGAGCGATGGTAGTGGTCTAAATGCTAACAACTACCGTATAGAAATCGATTTTTACATCACTTTTAATCAACTATTTCGGGAAATGAAATGATTATCAAAAACTTTAAAACTACCGCCATTGCTGCGGCCGTCATTGCAGGTAGCACTATGCTGCCAAGCACTGCGCTGTTTGCACAAGAAATGGTAGAAGAAATTGTCACCACAGGTACTCGCGCAAAAGCACGTTCAACGACTGACACTGTAGCACCTGTTGATGTTATCAGTAGCGCAGCGTTATTGAATCAAGGTGATATGGATGTAGCTAATTTACTTCGAAACGCCGTACCGTCTTTCTCAGTGAACGACCAACCCATCAGTGACGCAGCCACCCTAGTTCGTCCCTTCCAGCTTCGCGGCATGGCTCCAGATCACACGCTGATTCTAGTTAATGGTAAACGTCGTCATCGCGGTAGCGTTATTGTTTGGTCAGCCGGTGGTATTTCTGATGGCTCTCATGGCCCAGATGCATCGACTATGCCTGGCATGTCGTTAAAAAGTGTTGAAGTTTTGCGTGACGGTGCATCTGCTCTTTATGGGTCTGATGCTCTTTCTGGTGTAATCAACTTCAAGCTAAAAGATGCTAGCGAAGGCGGTTCAGCTCAAGTTCGCTTTGGTGAATATAGCGAAGGCGACGGCCAAATGGCTTATTTTGCCGGCAATATCGGTATGGAGCTAGGCGCTAATGGATTTGCCAATGCTACATTAGAATATGGTTCGTCCGATGAAACTGTTCGTTCAGTTCAGCGCAACGACGCTGCAGACTTAATCGCTGCAGGTTTTCCTGTTGCTGATCCTGCTCAGAAATGGGGTCGTCCTTTTGTTGATAACGATCTTAAACTGGTTGTGAATTTTGGTAATCAGCTAACTGAAAATGTTGAACTTTATGGATACGCAAACTACGCGAGCAAAGATGTTGACGGTGGATTCTACTTCCGTAATCCATTAACTCGTGGCGGTGTATATGCTAAAGATGGCATGCTACTAGTTGGCGATACCACTGGCGATATGTCAGGCAACTGCGATCAGTATGCGGTTGACACTTCTGATCCAACAAGCACAGTTCTGGCTTCAGCAATAGCTGGGCTGAAAGCGGATGATAACTGCTTTAACTTCAATGAAACTATCCCCGGTGGATTCACGCCTAGATTCGGTGGCACAGTAACTGACATGGCCTTTTTAATGGGACTCAGAGGCGAACTATCCAACGGTCTTGGATGGGACGTAAGTGCNTACCGCGGTGAGAACGAAGGTGACTTCTTCATTAACAACACAGTTAATGCAAGCTTGGGTGCCAANACACCACGCGACTTTGATCCCGGTTTATATCGCCAAACAGACACCAACTTCAACGCTGACTTTAATTACGTTGTGAACGAAACACTTAACGTTGCTTTTGGTGCTGAGTACCGCACTGAAGAGTTTACCATTGGTGCAGGGCAGGAAGAGTCCTACATTGACGGTGGTTTAGGAACGCAAGGGTTTAGTACTTCAACTAACGGTTTCCCTGGTTTTTCTCCGGATATCTCAGGGTCGTTTGATCGTTCGAACTATGCGGTTTATATCGATTCAGAGTGGGATGTTAGTGATGATTTATTAGTCGCTGCGGCTCTTCGTTTTGAAGACTTTGATGGTTTCGGAACAACAACCAATTATAAGTTGGGAGCCAACTACAGCTTGACTGACACCCTCGGTGTTCGCGCAACTCTAAGCACCGGCTTTAAAGCACCTACTTCAGGTCAAATTAACGCATCTAACATATCAACGTTGATCGACGATGGTATTCTCGTTAATAAGGGTGCCATTCCAGCAACCAACCCTGTAGCTGCTTTCGCAGGCGCCGTGCCACTGCAACCTGAAGAGTCAGAGAACTTTACACTTGGTTTTTATGGCTCGGTTGGGGAGATTGATTTTACTGTTGACTACTTTAGTATTGATGTTGATGACCGTCTAACTCTATCTAAGGATTTCGAACTTACTGCAGAGGATATTGCAACTTTGACTGCTACTGGCGTTTCTGGAGCGGATGATATTGCGAAATTTAGATTCTTCACCAANGATTTTGACACCAAAACTAGTGGTTTTGACGTTGTATTGTCAACCAGCACTGATTGGATGAATGGCACCACTGCATGGAACCTAGCCTACAACAACACCACAACTGAGGTCACCTCTCGCGGACAGTACATAGATGATAATAGAGAACGTGAGATTGAAGAAATGTCGCCGGATACACGTTACAACGTTTCTGCAAATCATATGATGGATGACTGGCGTTTTCTTGCTAGAGCATCCTACTTTGGTGATTGGTATGATTCTAACCAGGCTTTAGTTTATTCAGGCGAGTACGTTGTTGACTTAGAGCTAGCTTACAATATCAATGATAGCTCTACAGTTATGATTGGTGGAAACAATGTGTTCGACGAAGCTGGCGATAAGCTGCATGACGGAGCAGCCGGAGCAGGTAATATTTACAGTGAATTCGCTCCTATGGGCTTCAGTGGAGCATTCTGGTACGCCAAGTACAGCTACAACTTTTAAGTAACTCTCTTGAGTTAATTGGAATAGGGTTAGCACGTAAGTACTAACTCTGAAGAAACACAAAAAGGGATGCCACTTGGTATCCCTTTTTTTATTCCTGCCTCTACAGTTACCCCCAAACTACACAATCGTGCACAACCCCTTTCTCCCTATAAAATCGAGCTAAGTGTTAAAAAAATACATCTCCCAATAGCGATAACCGCGCACTAAGTAAAAAAGTCACGCTTACTGCAATGCTTAAACCCATGCTGATTCCTAACAGAATCCAAATATAAATGTGTTATTGAATTGACTCTAATCATATCTGCATAGTTCTCTCAGGTAATCTGCTCGGTGGAAAAATTCTAAAAATGCGAAGTTTCATCTTTAGGACGCTGCCTGAAAACCGAAAACAATTTGATACTAATTTCTCTAGGGGAGAATTATGAAAAGTAAAAGCTTTTTTAAAGTCAATGCCATAGCTGCGGCAGTCATTGCAGGTAGCACTATGCTGCCAAGCACTGCGCTGTTTGCACAAGAAATGGTAGAAGAAATCATCACTCTTGGCGCACGCGCTAAAGCACGTTCAGCAACTGACTCAGTAGCGCCAGTTGATGTGATTAATGCATCAGAGCTAGCCAACCAAGGTGATGTTGATATTACNAACCTATTGCGTAACTCTGTTCCTTCTTACTACGTCAGCGATCAACCGATCAGTGATGCAGGTACAATGGTACGTCCGCAAGGCCTTCGTGGCATGGCAGCTGACCACACGTTGGTTTTGGTCAATGGCAAACGTCGTCACCGTTCATCTGTAATTCTTTGGGCTGCTGGCGGTATTTCAGACGGCGCACAGGGTCCTGACACATCTGTATTCCCAACTGCTGCCATTAAAACAGTTGAGGTTCTTCGTGATGGTGCTGCATCTCAATACGGTTCAGATGCATTAGCCGGTGTTATCAACTTTAATCTTAAAGATGCCAGCGAAGGCGGCAGTATTTCGGTTAAAGCTGGTCAATATGGTGAGGGCGACGGAGACATGACGTATGTGTCAGGCAACTTTGGTTTACCGCTTGGTGCTAACGGCTTTGTGAACACAACCTTTGAAATTGGTTCTCTTGGCGACACTAACCGCGCGGTTCAGCGTGCAGATGCAGCTGGTCTAGTTGCAGACGGATACACAGACGTTCCAAATCCTGCAATGATCTGGGGTCGTCCAAAAGTTGACGATGACATGAAGTTATTTGTTAATTTCGGTGCGGACTTAGGTAACAATACTGAAATGTACGGTTACGCTAACTCTACCACTAAGAAGATCGATGGTGGATTCTACTTCCGTAACCCTACAAACCGTGGTGGTGTATATGGTAACGGATCAACACTTCTTATCGGTGATATGGACGGTATTGGCGTTGGTACTGATTGTCCTGTAGTGACTCTCGATGGAAACACTCCAGATCCAGTTGCTATGGCAATCGTGGCTGCAGATCCAAATTGCTTCTCTTTCCAAGAAACTATTCCTGGCGGCTTTACTCCACGATTTGGTGGCACCATGACTGATCAAGCAATGTTGTTTGGTTTAAGAGGTGAGATGGCTAATGGAATTGGTTGGGATGTAAGCAGCTACTATGGCAAGAACGAAGCTGACTTCTTCATTAACAACACTGTTAATGCAAGTATGGGTCCTAACTCACCACGTGACTTCGATCCTGGTCTTTATCGCCAAGCCGAAACTTCATTAAATGCTGACTTCACTTATGCTATGAGTGACGCTGTTAGTTTGGCATTCGGTGCAGAATACCGTAATGAAGAGTTTACTATTGGTGCAGGCGATTCTGCCTCATCTACTGCCGGTGTTCTTGCGAATCAAGGGTTCAGCCTTTCTAGCAATGGTTTCCCTGGTTTCGCGAAAGCCATTTCTGGCGTATTTGACCGCAGTAACACTGCCGTTTATGTGGAAGCCGATTGGCAAGCTTCAGATGACTTAGTAGTCGTTGGTGCACTTCGATTCGAAGACTTTGATGATTTCGGTACTACGACTAACTACAAGTTAGGCGCTAACTACAGCATCACCGACACTACGGGCGTTCGTGGAACCTTTAGTACTGGCTTTAAAGCGCCTACCCCAGGACAGTCAAATGCGTCTAACATTTCTACTACAATCGACAATGCTACGGGTAAGTTAGTCAATAAGGGTGTTATTCCTGCGACTAGTCCTGTTGCCTTAGTTTACGGTGGTAAGCAGTTGCAGCCAGAAGATTCAGAAAACATGACCTTCGGTATTTATACGACTGTTGGTGAGTTCGAAATTACTCTGGATTACTTCTCAATTGACGTTGATGACCGATTGAACTTCTCCAAAGATGTTAACTTATCTGCGGCTGACATTGCTCAGTTGATAGCCGATAACGTTCCTGGTGCTGGCGATATGTCGAAGTTCCGTTTCTACACTAACGACTTTGATACCACTACTGATGGATTCGATTTAGTCGTATCAACAAGCACTGATTGGATGGGCGGTACTACCGATTGGAATCTAGCTTACAATCAGACTAACACTGACGTAACTAATCGTGGTGTTACTATTGATGATGAGCGTGAGAAGCGTATCGAACAAATGACTCCAGATACTCGTTGGAACTTGTCTGCTAATCACATGATGGGCGATTGGAGAATGCTTGCTCGCATCAGCTACTACGGTGACTGGTATGACAGTGGTGAAGGATTTGTATATCCTGGCGAGAGTGTTGTTGATTTAGAGCTAGCGTATAATATCAATGACAATTCATCAGTCATGGTTGGTGGTAATAACGTACTTGATGAAGCAGGTGATACTCTGCATAACATCAATTCATACGGTAACCTTTACAGCACTCAGGCTCCTATGGGCTTCAGTGGTGCATTTTGGTACGCCAAGTACAACTACAACTTCTAAGCAACTCTCTTGAGTTAATTAGAAAAGGGTCAGTGCGCAAGTACTGACCCTAAAGAAAAACAAAAAGGGATGCCAAGTGGCATCCCTTTTTTTATTCATCGTCGATTAATGATGAATCTAATACTTAGTTGGCACCCTTATATCTTAGTTTAATCACTAAAATCCTCGATATCTCATACGCTAATTATTTATGAATAAATTAATATTCCCTCTATAAATCAGGCGCTTATTGAATAAATTCAATTCATATACAGATAGCCCTGTCGGTTACTGTGTCTCAAGACTAGATGTTTTGAACCAATGGTCTACATTTAAATAGTGGCCGACTTCGGCAACGCTAAATGAACACTTAATTTCTCTAGGGGAGAATTATGAAAACTAAAAATATTTGGAAAATTAACGCCATTGCAGCAGCAATGGTTGTCGGTGGTATTGCACTACCCGCGGCCGCTGAGACTACTGCAACCTTAGAAGAGGTTGTTGTGGTGGGTTCTCGAGGAGCACCTCGCTCTGTGGGTGACTCACCAGTGCCTGTCGATGTGATTGGCTCAGAAGAGCTGGGCAGAGCAGCCAGTAACGACCTAATGATGCAGCTTCAAGCTGCGGTTCCTTCATTAAATGTCCATTTACAACCTATTAGTGATGCGGCAAGTATGATTCGTCCGGCTAACCTTCGTGGTTTGTCCTCAGACAGCACTCTAATAATGATAAACGGCAAGCGACGTCATCGTGCTTCAGTTATCGCCTTTCAAGGCGGCGGTGTTAACGATGGTTCTCAAGGTGCCGATATTTCTGTGATCCCAAGTATCGCTCTTAAGTCCGTAGAAGTACTACGTGACGGTGCGGCGGCTCAGTATGGTTCTGATGCGGTTGCTGGCGTAATCAACTTTGTATTAGATGATTCTTCTGAAGGTGGTAGTTTAACTATCAAGCAAGGCGAATACCAAGCTGGCGACGGAGCAAGTACCGTAATCGCTGGAAAAATGGGTATGCCCCTAACTGACGCCGGCTTTATGAACGTTAGCTTTCAGATTAAAGAAAATGATGCCACATCGCGAAGCATGCAGCGTCCCGATGCGCAGGCTCTCATTGACGCAGGCAACTCAGCAGTAACGTTACCTGCACAGATTTGGGGCGCACCAATCATTGATGATGATGTCACCTTCTTCTTCAATTCTGGTTTGGATCTTGGTGATGGTAGTCGCGTCTATGCATTTGGTAACTACTCTGAACGCGACATTGATGGTGGTTTCTACTACCGGAATCCCGATGGCCGTGGTGGTGTATTTACTAAAGGTGATGGTACTCGTCTAATTGCAGACGTAACTGGCGATATGTCAGGTAACTGCCCAGCAGCACTTGATCCATCTGACTATGCAGGAAGAGATGCTGTTATAGCAGATCCAAACTGCTACATTCTTAACCAAGCAGCACCTGGTGGCTATACGCCTCGCTTCACTGGTAATATCACTGACACCTCTTTCACTATGGGTAGAAGTGGCGAGATTGCCGCAGGACCAATGTCCGGCACAGCCTATGATGTAAGTGGGTCTGTGGGTCGTAATGAATCTTCATTTGGCTTGAACAATACGTTCAACCCATCGATGGGTCCTGACTCTCCGCGTGACTTTAAAACCGGTAGCTACATTCAATTAGCTAAGACCTTCAATCTAGATATGTCGAAGGAATATGGCTCTACCCTTGTAGCCTATGGTGCTGAGTGGCGCGAAACAACGTTCTCTGTCATATCAGGTGAAGAATCTTCTTGGAAAGTGGGTCCCTATGCGACTCAAGGATTCAACGTAGGGTCTCATGGTTTTGCCGGTTTCTCTCCTGATTCAGCGGGCGCATTCTCTCGTCGTAACTATGCAGTCTATGGTGATGTATCAAACCAGGTGACTGATGAGTTGTTTGTTCAGGGTGCTATTCGCTTCGAAGACTATAGCAGCGGCATTGATACCACTAACTACAAGGTAGCGTTTAACTATAGATTGAGTGACAACGTAGCTCTTCGTGGCTCTCANAGCACTGGCTTCCGCGCTCCAACACAGGGCCAGGCCAACGTAGTTAACACTCAAACAACCCTTGTTGATGGCCAATTGACTCAGGCACAAACGCTTCCTGGCTTTAAGTTGGGTGCAGGCCAATTACAACCAGAGGAATCTACGAGCTTTGCATTGGGTATCGTAGCTACTTTGGGCGACGTTGAGATAACTGCCGATTGGTTCAACATTGAAGTGGATGATCGTATCGCTCTTACCAGTAATGCTGCACCAACTGATGCTCAGCGTATTGCTATGGGTGCTGCTGGTGTTCCTAACCCAGAGTTGATCGGTGAAGTTAACTACTTTACCAATGACTTCAACACTGAGACTTCAGGGCTTGATA
>JGI24539J26755_10000061_pt1 | contig 43302 bp, 39 predicted proteins | sample NorSeaMetagenome_2_FD_26755 | JGI IMG/M metagenome (IMG submission 26755) | reverse complement strand
ATGGAATTTATTAATTTACTCACTCGCTGGGGCCATGTTTTATTTGGCATCACTTGGATTGGAATGCTTTACTACTTTAACTTTGTACAGGGCGGCTACTTTAAGCAGGCCACCGCAGAAGGATTAGCCGATGCTAAAGCCAAATTAGCGCCAAGTGCGCTCTGGTGGTTCCGTTGGGGCGCTATGTGGACCTTCATTACGGGTATTATTTTATTAGGTATGGTGCACGGTTATGGCCAGCTAAATAACTACATTATAGTTGGCGCTACCATGGGTACATTGATGGCNGCTAACGTTTGGATGGTTATNTGGCCAGCACAAAAAATAGCGTTAGGCATTGTTGAAGGCGGTGATAAGGCCGCTGCGGGCGCGAAAGCGCTGCTTGCGTCACGCACCAATACGTTATTTTCCGCACCAATGTTATTCGGTATGTTTGCCGGTCCCCACTATCCTGGGCATGGATATGGCACGGCTGTTGGCGGAACCGGGCTGATGGTGGCTTTGGCTATTGTNCTTGCATTAGAAGTTAATGCTCTGAAAGGTAAGCAGGGTCCTATGACGACGGTGAACGGCGTTATTGGTTCAAGCTTGGCATTGACTGCCGTGATGATCGGCGCTCTTAACTNCCTATAGCGCCTCAAATGACAGTGAAAACCGGTGTTTGTTGACGGACACCGGTTTTTTTATGCCTGATGCTTTTATATAGTGGCCAATAACAGCGTATAATTTAGAATACCGTNGTTACATTAAACCTTAAGCGGATAACAAGGAACTAAGAGTTACCATGGATAAAAAACCAAGATCGCCGATTGTCGCTGAACGAGACGATATGATTGGGCGCACNACTGCCGATAAACGCGGTGATCAGGCAAATTCAAAAACAAGTGCAACCGCACGCNCAGGCCCTAATGGATTATCGGGGTCTATGAGGTCGCTGATTTTACTGACGTTTTTTGGTTTGGTCGGAGCAGGTCTTTTTGGTTGGTCTGAGTATCAACAGCTATCCACCAAGCATGAAAATCTACAAAGTCGCTTTGAATTACTGGAATCACGCTTGAGTAGCACGGATGAGTCAGTTACTCAGTCCGGTGCGGCCATGCAAGTGAACATTAGCAAACATACTGATGAGTTAAAGAAACACTGGAGTGAAATCAGAAAGCTTTGGGGTGTGACCAATGATATTAACAAAACCAAAATTTCAGATAATAAGAAGGATATCGCATTTTTGGCCAAACAGCGGATTGCTATTGAAAAGTCGGTTAAAACCTTAGACGAAAAAGTTGAAAAAGACAGTGATACGGTGAGTAATGTTGGGCTGAACTATCTAACGCTAACTGAGGAGTTAAATGCTGCTAATCAGACACTGCGCGACTATGTTGATCAACTTTCCCAGTTAAAAGCTGCCTTAGCCAAGGCTAATCGAGCGCAGTCAGATAATACTGATGCAATTGCAGCCATGGACAGTTTTCGACGACGAACCACTCAGAAAATCTATGACTTAGAGCAGCGAGCTGTTGCGCCTGCGCCTACGCCAATTGTAATACCTGAAACGCCAATATCTGAGCTCTAAAACCTCAGCGCAGAGGACAGTGTTTGATCACCAACAGAGGTTAGTTGTGACATTATGGCCACTACTTTTTACTGGCATGATTATGAGACCTTCGGGATTGACCCGTCCAAAGATCGTCCCTCGCAGTTTGCTGGGCTTCGCACTGATGAAAATCTCAATCCAATGGGCGAACCACTGGTTATTTATTGTCAGCCGCAAAAAGATATATTGCCATCCCCACAAGCCTGCTTAGTCACTGGCATTACCCCTCAGTTGGCCCAGCAGAACGGCCTTTCTGAACCCGAGTTTATCGCTGCTATACATCAGCAACTGTCGCTTCCTGGTACCTGTGGCGTTGGTTACAACAGTATCCGTTTTGATGATGAAGTTAGTCGCTATTGCCTCTATCGAAATTTTTATGACCCCTACCAAAGAGAGTGGAAAAACGGTAATTCTCGATGGGATATCTTGGATATGCTGCGGCTGACTCGCGCATTGCGCCCTGAAGGCATAGAGTGGACTGACCATGAGCCTGGGCGGCCAAGCTTTAAGTTGGAACACCTCACCGCGGCCAATGGCATTGCCCATGAGGCTGCTCATGATGCCTTATCTGATGTTACAGCCACTATTGCCATGGCTAAGCTGGTGAAACAAAAGCAACCTCGATTATTTGATTACGTGGTTAACCATCGCAGTAAAAAAAGCGTCACTGAAATGCTTGATTTAAATCATCGAAAACCCTTCTTTCATATCTCCGGAATGCTCTCTAGCGCCAATATGTATGGGGCAATAATGATGCCTCTGGCGATGCATCCAACTAATAGTAATGGGATTATCTGTGTCGATTTATCAGCTGACCCTGAGCTCCTGCTGGGCCAAAATATTGATCAAATTATACGCGGCGTTTTTACCGCTGTTGATCACTTGTCGGCTGACGAGCAACGCGTTCCTCTCAAGGTTGTGCACATTAATAAGGCACCGGTGGTCACCACCCATAAACTGATTGATGCCACAGCCGCAAAACGTTTGAATATAAACGTTGAGCAGTGCGAAGCACACTGGCGAAAACTCAATCAGGTTGATTTACGCGACAAACTGCATGCCGTTTTTACGGAGCGTACGTTTCCCAGAAAAACTGACGCGGAACAGCAGTTGTATGAAGGATTCTTGCCCAATAGCGATCGCAATTTGCTGGATGAGGTGCGCAACACCACCAGTGAGGGCTTTAAAAAGCACCAATTTCACTTTTCAGACAAACGCTACAATCAACTCCTTTTCAGTTATCGGGCACGCTACTTCAATGACTCTCTATCTGCTCAGGAGCAGGCAACTTGGCGAGAGACTTGTCGATGGCGACTATATGATGAAGACGCCGGTTACTTAACCGTAAAGCGGCTGTTGGCCGAGATTGAAGAACTGTTAGCTGTGGGAGACCTTTCCACGGAGAAAGTAGCGATTCTCGATGCCCTGAAACAGTGGACTTCGGCCGTTGATACTGAATTTTCACTATCAAACTAGAGTGCAGAGCCGAAACAGGCTAAAATCTCCCCGTACTCACTTATTGCCCCGAGGTTAAACCTTGAATTTTACCGGCGCGCATATTCTTTCTATCAACCAATTCCAGCGCGAAGATGTCGATCGTGTGTTTGCAGTGGCTGATAGCATGGAACCCTATGCTTTGCGCAAACGGGTGACCCGAGTGCTCGAAGGGGCAATTCTGGGCAATATGTTTTTTGAGGCGAGCACCCGAACACGAGTGAGCTTTGGGTCGGCGTTTAATCTACTGGGTGGCGAAGTGCGTGAGACCGCTGGCTTCGAGAACTCGGCGTTGGTCAAGGGCGAATCTTTGCAGGATACGGCGAGAGTATTGTCTGGATTTAGTGACGTGATCTGTATGCGGCATCCGCAGTCTGGTTCTGTAGCTGACTTTGCCGTGGCTAGCCGCGTCCCGGTATTGAATGGTGGCGATGGTGCTAATGAGCATCCGACTCAAGCGTTACTAGATCTTTACACTATTTGCAAAGAGATGGCTGACAAGGGGCGTGATATCGATGGCCTAAGCATCGCTATGATTGGAGATCTTCGACATGGGCGTACCGTACACTCACTGGGCAAACTGCTGTCTTTATATAAAAATATTCGTGTAGTACTGATATCACCAAAAGAACTCACTCTGCCTAACGCTATTGTGGAGTCAATGCGCGCAGCTGGAGTCGATGTGAGTATTTCTCATGAGCTAACTCAGAGCATTGCTGCAGTTGATATTGTCTACTCGACACGAATTCAAGAAGAACGTTTCTCCAGCAAGGAGGAAGCTGATCTTTATCGTGGTAAATTCCGTCTCAATCAAGCTATTTATACTCAGTACTGCCAGCCCAACACAGTGATTATGCATCCGCTACCGCGAGACTCTCGAGCCGATGCCAATGAGCTTGATAGCGATTTAGATAACAATCCAAATTTGGCTATTTTTCGGCAGACAGACAATGGTGTTCTGGTGCGGATGGCCTTGTTTGCCCTGGTGTTAGACGTGGCAGATAAGGTAGATGATTTCGCCCATGAAGTGCGCTGGTACAATGCCCGCCAGAACCTGACCGCACCCTAAATAACAATAATTATTAGTCGACTGACACTATGAATAATTTTGACGATATTCGTCCGTTCAACGATAGTGAAGTGCCTGCCGCATTGGCACGGCTAATTGCCGACTCCGAGATGATGAATTTGCTGCTATCTCGACAATTTCCTGTGCTTACACAGATATTGCCCGGTGTTTTTAACCTACTCGCTCGCCCACTTTTGCGCCGCAGTTTACGAAAGTTGACTAAAGGCGTGTCGACGATAAGTGATTTCCAACATCACATGACTACACGCCTAGAAGGTGTATTAAAGAACAGTACCGATAGCTATCAATTCTCAGGTTTAGATGGTCTTGACCCAGAGCATGCATATTTATTTATGAGCAACCATCGTGACATCGCCCTGGATCCGGCTATTATTTGTTTGGGTCTGACCTCGGTCGGTCGAAACACGGTGCGTATCGCGATTGGCGATAATTTACTCAGCAAGCCGTTTGCATCAGACCTTATGCGGGTTAATCGCAGTTTTATTGTTAAACGTTCGGTGTCCGGACGTAGAGAAAAGTTGGAGGCGTTGAAAAACCTATCACGTTATATTCGTCACAGCCTTAGCCAAGAAGCAGTATCGATATGGATCGCTCAAGCCGAGGGTCGGGCCAAGGATGGAAAAGATAGGACTGACACCGCGCTATTAAAGATGCTGGCCTTATCAAAAAATTCCGAGCAATCCTTTGCAGAGGCGACGGGTGAGTTAAATGTGATACCCGTATCTATTTCTTATGAGTATGATCCCTGTGATAGTGATAAAGCCTGCGAGCTTTACGCTCAGCAGAATGGAATGACTTATAAAAAAGACCCCTTTGAAGATTTAGACAGTATTAAAAAAGGGTTTGTCGACTACAAAGGTCGCATTCAAGTGACATTTGGTGAACCGGTGGCTGATAAGTACGAGACTGCTGATCTATTGGCCGCTGAAATTGATCGTCAAATCCATCTGAACTATCAGTTATTTCCAACCAATATTATTGCCTGGCAAATGCACTCTGAAAGTGTTGATCAAAGCGTTCTCATTGAATTACAAACCCAATGGCCAGAGGAAGATTGGGCCACGGCCAGACATCGATTTGAAACCCGAATCAACAGCATGCCCCGAGATCACCAGGCTATCGCTATCGCTGCGTATGCCGCGCCAGTAGATAGTCAATTGCATTATTCTGCACAGTCTCAGAGGCCTTAACTTTTGTTGGATTCTGAGGTCAAAGATACGATTCAGCAGGGTTATCGCCAGTTTCTAAATAACCGCGGCTTGAGCCCAAGACTGGGGCAAAAGCAAATGGTTGCGGCTATTGCCAATAGTCTGAGCGATGACGATGCTGATAAGCGTTTAGCGGTTATAGAGGCCGGTACCGGTACTGGAAAGACTGTCGGCTACCTAATCGCCGCTCTACCCATTGCCAGAGCCCTCAAAAAGACCGTAGTCGTATCTACCGGCACCATTGCCTTGCAAGAGCAATTAATCAACAAAGACATTCCTGAACTTTTGGAATCCTGCGAATGGGATTTTAGCTGCGCTCTGGTTAAGGGTCGCGGGCGCTATGCCTGTAATCTTCGCATGGAACAGCATCTTGATTCTATTAAGGCTAAAGATGCCGGTGTATTTTTGTTTGAAGATGATCAGCAATTTAATCCAAATGCGCAGACAGAAAGCCTCTATCGGGAGATGTGGGATGCCCTTGAAGACGGCTCTTGGAATGGGGATCGCGACTCATGGGATACGCATATCAAAGATATGGAATGGCGGGCGTTAACCGTTGACCGACGTCAGTGCACAGGTAGGCGCTGTCGTTTTGTGAATCAGTGTCCGTTTTTTAAGGCGCGTGGCGATATCGAAGAAAGTGAAGTCATTGTTGCTAACCATGATTTGGTTATGGCTGATTTGGCTTTAGGGGGTGGTGCTATATTGCCTCCACCTGAAGACTGTATTTATATTTGTGATGAAGGGCACCGACTTGGAGACACTGCGATTAGACACTTTGGTGCTGAATGTCGAATTAATAGCACTCTGACATGGTTGGAGAGAATTCCAAAGCAATGCAAAGGGCAGACGCCCATTTTTGTCAAAGATACAGGGCTTATAGACCAGCTGCCACGCATCGAGAGAGAAGCTGGCAAAATCAGCGAATTACTGTCGATGGCTTACCCCTTGTTAAAAGAACATTTAGATTCCTCGGATGATTATGAGGGGCGATTTCGTTTTGCTCACGGTGATGTAGGCGTCACTATTCGTGATATTGCCGCCCAAATAAGTCTCCAAACGAGCGGCTGGCTGGGACGCCTTGAGGTGTTGGAAGATACCCTGAGTGAGGCACTCAGCGACAAGCAATATTCAGTGGCGATACCGGATGTTGAGTTGTTTTATCAGCAAGTAGGCACGTGGCTTTCTGGTGCGGAAAGGCTAGTCTCCCTCTGGGACCGACTGCATCGAGAGTTAAAGCAAGATTCTATCCCCATGGCCTGTTGGCTAAAGCTTGATGATAGCGGTGGCGGGAATCTCGATATCTCGGTTAATGCGAGCCCCATTCAAGCGGCAGAAATTCTGCGTGACAGCCTCTGGGGTAACTGTTTTGCAGCGGTAGTAACCTCAGCGACCTTAAGATCCCTCGGAAATTTCAGCACGTTGCAAAGAGAGACAGGTATTCCTGATTCTGCGCACTTTTTAGCGGTCGCAGGGGCCTTTGATTATGCTAAATCGGCGATAGTGCGTGTGCCGGCTGAAGCTGTAGAGGGTAACAAAGCCGAGGAGCATACGGACTATATCGTAGAAAACTTAGCCTCCATGGTTGAAGAAAAGGCTGGGACCCTAGTGTTGTTTTCTTCAAAGAAACAGATGGAGCAGGTTTTTGATGAGCTTCCAAATGATTTGGCAAAGTTGATTCTGATTCAGGGACAATATTCTAATCGGGAGATGGTTAGACTGCATAAAGAGCGTATCGATCAAGGTCGAACCAGTGTGTTACTGGGTCTTGCTAGTTTTTCCGAGGGCGTAGACCTACCCGGCGATTATTGTCGTCATGTGATCATTGCCAAGTTGCCCTTTGCTGTTCCAAATGATCCTCTTCAACAGGCTCTTGCTGAATGGATTGAGTCTCGTGGTGGGAATTCTTTTTTCGATATTTCCCTTCCACTAGCCTCCTTGCGGCTCATTCAGGCAGCTGGACGCTTGTTACGCACAGAGTCAGATACAGGAACGGTCACCATTCTAGATAAGCGGTTGATCACTAAGCGTTATGGCGCTCAGCTACTGAATGCGTTGCCGCCTTTTAGCCGTGAAATTGGTCATTAATGTGTTTGAAGAAACATCACCATGAACCATACTCAATTACAGCATCTTTTGGGGGTGCTAGAGGCTGAACTTAAACTCGCCCAGCAGTGGTCCACCCAAAAAATAGCGCCTGAAAATTTGGTGAGCAGCGAACCGTTTGCTATTGATAAGCTGTCTTTTAGTCAGTGGTTGCAGTTTGTGTTTATTCCTCGCCTGCAATTTATTTGTGACGAAAAAGCGCCATTGCCAGTATCCTGCAGCGTGGCACCCATGGCAGAGGAATTTTATCGGTTAAACCAGATCGATGCTGAAGCGGTTATAGACTACCTAGCCAGCATCGACCAGCTGATTACGAGCGCTTAGGCTTCTTGGTGTAGGTCTTTTTCTTTTTCAGAGGGGCACTGCCGTCAGCAACGGGTTTACCTTTTGCAGCACGTTTTTCTTTAGCGCCTTTGCTAAACCGGTCATCACCCAAATTACTTTTACCTTTAAACACCGGCTTGGGCGGTTTTGGTGGCTCGGCGGTGCGCTTATTCTTTACATTTCTCGACAAGGTCTTTTTACCGCCATCATCGAGTGCACGTTTTCTTGGGGCTCTAGGTTTTGGCTTAGATTGGATTGGATAACTCTCATCCGTTGATCCAGGATTATCACCACCAAGCACGCTAATTCGCATCGGCTTGGCACATACACGCACTTTTTTCAAATGGTTTAGCAGCGCAGTGGGCATACCCTGGGGCAAATCTACCGTGCTGTATTCATCATGCAGTTTGATCTCACCAATAAATCGGCTTTCAATATCGGCTTCATTGGCGATAGCGCCAACAATATTGCTGGGTGTAATCTTGTCATTATTGCCAACCTCCAAGCGATAAGTCACCATGGGAATACCATCTCGATTGGCATCGGCGTCCTTGGCTCTAGCTTCCCGTTGGGGCCTGTCCGAACGCTCATTTCTGTGCTCGCCGCGGATATCTCTGTTCTCAGTGCGCTGACCACGGTGTTCTTTGCGCTCTCCGCGCTCTTTATTTCTGTTGCCACGATCTTTATTTCTATCGCCACGATCTCTGATACGATCTCGTCCTGAATCACCACCGCGATCTCTACTGCTAGGCGCTACTATGGTCTCAAGTTTTGGAAACAGAGGTCTTTCTTTTTGGTTTTCAAAGGCTAAAGCGGCTGCAATATCACCCATATCTAACTCGTTTTCATCGGCTAACTGCTGGACTAGCGAGCGGAACTTGTCGAGTTTAGACAGTGCCATAGTCTTCATCAGTTGTTCAGTAAACTGCTGTATCCGCTGACCACTGACTTCCTCATTGCTAGGCATCGCCATTGGCTTGATGACTTGACGCGTCGATTTCTCGATCGAGCGCAGCATACGGTTTTCTTTAGGCGTAATAAACAATATCGCCTTACCTTCACGTCCAGCGCGGCCAGTACGGCCAATGCGGTGAACGTAGGATTCATTGTCATAGGGGATATCGAAGTTAATCACGTGGCTAATACGTTCAACATCTAGTCCGCGGGCAGCAACATCGGTGGCCACAACAATATCCACTTGACCCTTTTTAAGACGATTAATGGTGCGTTCTCGCAATGCCTGGCTGAGATCGCCATTAAGTGCTGCCGATGAGAACCCACGCGCTTCGAGACGCTCGGCGATATCAACGGTTGATGATTTGGTGCGCACGAAAATAATCATGCCGTCAAAGGCTTCTACTTCGAGCACTCTGGTCAAAGCGTCCATTTTCTGATGGCTCTTACAGGTCACATACTGTTGCTCAATACGCTCAACCGTTTTAGTTTTGTTGACGATGCTAACTGTTTCCGCATCACCTAAATATTTCTGACTGACTCGACGAATTGCAGGTGGCATAGTTGCGGAGAAAAGTGCTCGCTGGCAGTTATCAGGTGTTTTTGACAGGATCGTTTCGACGTCGTCGATAAAGCCCATACGCAACATTTCATCAGCTTCATCGAGAATTAAACCTTTAACTTCGCTGAGATCAAGGCTGCGACGACGTAAATGATCTAACATTCGCCCTGGCGTACCCACGACTACCTGTGCACCCCGCTTTAGGCCACGCAATTGACCACTAATATCAGCCCCGCCATAAATGGGTAGTACATGAAACCCTTTAATATGCTTGGCATAGCTTTGGAAGGCCTCGGCTACCTGAATCGCCAACTCTCTTGTTGGTGTCAGCACCAAAATTTGTGGTGTTTTTTGCTTTTCATTCAACTTGCTCAAAAACGGCAAGGCAAAGGCTGCGGTTTTTCCAGTACCCGTTTGCGCAGTCCCCAATAGATTCTTTCCCTCAAGCAGTATGGGAATACTCTGAGCTTGAACTGGGGAAGGTTGCTCGTAGCCAAGTTGTTGAACGGCTTTAAGTACGGGGGCAGAAATACCCAGTTCAGCGAAGTCAGTGGATGACATTAAATTACCTGTGGCTTGGGCTTTTTAGGCCCTGGTTTAGAGGCCGCGCAGTATACGCCTAAGCTCTTCATTTTTATAGTTTATTTGCGTTGAATTTGTCACCTAGGAGAAATTAAACGGTGACCTGAACTGCTGGTCGCTACCCTAAAATCAAAGACAGCCTTAAAAGATTAAAATAATTGGCTTAACGGCGGGTTGAAAACTGGGACTATCCAATGAATCAGCTGTCGATAACCAGGTTTTCAAACCTTGTTATAGTCTGTATAACGAGACTACGCCTATCTATCGTTGGCTTTTTAAGTTTAAATACCGATCTTAAAAATTATCAAATTTCCTCACAAAGGACTGTTTATGAGTGAACTTCATCTTGTTCGTCATGCCCAGGCTTCATTCGGATCGGCGAACTATGATCAGCTTTCTGACTTAGGTCACCAGCAATCACGATTTTTAGGCGAATATTTTAAGCGCAGAAAGATGACCTTTGATCGCTTGGTCGTGGGTGATATGCATCGTCATCATCAAACCATGGACGGCATCTGTGCTGGATTGGCGATCGATGGTACCGACCGACTAGTGTTGCCAGGGCTCAATGAATATAACTTTGTTGAATTGACTGAGGCCTATGGCAAGACTAAGGGAGATACCCCATTATTTCAAAAAGTCATGCAAGATCCCGGCGATAAAAAGAATTTTTATCGCCTACTGCGTCAAATACTCACGGCGTGGACTGCTGACAGTATTCCTGATGTGGCAGAGACATGGGTTCAATTCAAAACACGAGTAAAAGAGGCGCAGGATGAGATTAAATCCCTGGCGGATGATGGCAATACAATATTGGCCATAGGATCAGGGGGCTCGATTAGTGCGTTTGTCGGCATGGTGTTAGAAATACCCGATGAGAATGTGTTTGATCTTAATTTACAATACAAGAACACCGCGATCAGTCATTTCTTTTTTAATCAAAAGAAAATGAATCTGACCAGCTTTAATAACATTGCTCATTTTGAGAGTAATGAGATGGAAAAATTTATAACCTACGGCTGATTTACTAATTAATAAAGGATAATGAAAATGACTTCGGAGTTTGATGTAAGTGGCAAAGTAGCAATGGTGACCGGAGCATCCAGCGGGTTTGGCGTGCATTTTGCTAAAATATTGGCTGCAAGAGGCGCTAAAGTAGTGGTAGCGGCCCGTCGCGTTGATCGTCTTGAATCGTTGGTAGCAGAGATTGTCGCCGCCGGTGGTGAAGCGGTTGCTGTGGCTATGGATGTGACCAGTGCCGAATCCATTGAGGCTGCTTTCGATCAAGGCGAGGCTGCGCTCGGGACGATTACCGTTGTTGCCAATAATGCGGGCGTTGCAGATATGCGAACAGCCCTAAAAATTGATGAAGCCAGCTGGGACCGCATGATGGACACGAACTTAAAAGGTGTTTGGTTAGTCGCACAGCAGGCTGCTAAACGAATGATTGCAGCCGGGGTTGGTGGGGCTATTGTTAACACAGCATCTATCTTAGGGTTGCGTGTGAGCTTTGGTCAATCTAGTTATTCTGTCTCAAAAGCGGCAGTGATTCAGCTAACCAAAGCACTTGCGGTCGAGTGGGCCGGCAAGGGCGTCCGTGTAAATGCACTGTGCCCAGGCTACTTTTTAACGGAGATGACTGAGGCCGCATTTGCATCACCCGACAGTAAAAACTACCTCAATTCTTCGCCTGCGAGACGCGCTGGTGAAATGGATGAAATAACTGGACCCTTTTTACTATTGGCCAGTGACGCAGGTTCTTATCTACATGGTGTTGCATTACCTGTCGATGGCGGGCAATCTATTGGTAACATGTAACTTATTTGACCACGGACCCTACTATGAGTCTTAAAGATAATCGCCGTGAATACGACTATGGGACACTGTCTCGAGATAGTTTGCACAACAATCCTTTTACTCAGTTTTCACTGTGGATGGATCAGGCTATTGAAGCCGACATTATTGATCCCACTGCAATGAGTGTTGCCACGGTTGGCCAGAGTGGAAAGCCTTGGCAGCGCATGGTGCTGCTGAAAGGTTTTGATGAGCGTGGTTTCGTATTTTATACCAATCTAGGTAGTCGAAAAGCGACTGATATTGCAGTTAACCCGCATGTCAGTCTGCAATTTCCATGGCTACAGCTAGATCGTCAGGTGATTGTCGGCGGCCGTGCGGAAGCGTTGTCTGCGACTGAAGTCAGTGACTATTTTAATAGTCGACCGCTTTCCAGTCAGTTGGCGGCCTGGGCCTCTGAGCAGAGCAGTCCAATAGCGTCGCGCGCAGTTTTAGAAGCTCAGTTTGAAGCCATTAAGCAGCAATTTTCATTAGGTGAGGTACCGCTGCCTGAATTTTGGAGTGGCTTTAGGGTCGTTCCCAAAGAATTTGAATTTTGGCAGGGTGGCGAGAACCGATTGCATGATCGGTTTTATTTTCAACGCCAACAGGATGATTGGAATATTTCCCGGCTCTCCCCCTAGTAGCGTATCGCGGTGACCACTAAATAACGCTCTCCTGAGGGCGTTTTTACCTTCACTTCATCGTCCACCGACTTGCCAACAAGTGCCCTTGCCATGGGTGAATCAATGCTTATCCAATGTTGGTTGGCATCAATTTCATCTGAACCCACTAATCGATAGGTGATCTGCTGCAGGTTATCTTGGTCTTCGACAGTTACCCAGGCTGAAAAGAACACCCTCGAGGGATCTCGCGGTTTGTCTTCGATAATTTTTGCGTCTTCAAGCCGTTTGGTTAAATATCGGACACGGCTGTCAATCTCGCGAAGACGGCGTTTCCCATAGATATAATCGCCATTTTCTGAACGATCACCATTTTTAGCCGCTTCATGCACTACCGCAGTGACCTCAGGACGTTCGACTTTCCAAAGCTGACGAATCTCCGCACGAATATCGGCAGCGCCCTCAGCTGTAATATATGGCGAACTTTTGGGGCCTGGCGCTCGATATCGTGACATCGGATTACTGGTTTCCCTCAAGGCCAAATACTTCTTTATAGAAGTTCAACTCTGATTCCATAGCGTGAATAATGTTAGCTGCTTTACGAAAGCCATGACCCTCATCGTCAAAGGTCACATGTGCTACCTTGATACCCTTTTGTCGTAGTATATCCACCATCATCTCAGCTTGATTAGGCGGTACGACCTTATCCTCAAGGCCTTGCAAAAAAATGACCGGACAATTGAGGCCATCGGCATGATGGATTGGCGAGCGCGCCTGATAAATATCTTTTCTGTCGGGGTAGGGGCCAATCAGGCTATCAAGATACCGCGACTCAAATTTGTGCGTATCAGTGGCAAGTGTTTCTAAATCCCCTATCCCATAGAGGCTGGCGCCAGCCTTAAAGGTATCAGTGAAGGTCAGCGCAGAGAGAACCGTATACCCTCCGGCGCTGCCGCCGCGGATAATACAGCGGTCGAGGTCGATTTTCCCCTCATCAGCAAGGTACCGCAGCGCATATTGCGTATCTTCAACATCAGCTACGCCCCAGGCGTTGGTAAGGCCTTGACGATAATGCCGACCAAACCCTGTACTGCCTCTGTAGTTGATATCCACCACGGCAAAACCGCGATTAGTCCAGTATTGAATCTTGAGATTTAAACCACTTCCTGTGGCACTAGTAGGCCCGCCGTGGCACATCGCGATGACCAGAGGACGTTCGCTCTGTTCAGCACAATAATGAGCGTTGGTGGGTGGGTAGAAAAAGGCATGAACTTGCTCGCTCTCTGCGCTTGGGAAGAGAATTGTTTGCGGCTCTGACAACTCATTGGCATCGACACTGAGTGAGGCCGGTGCATAAATGACTTGCGATGCTGATAAGGAGTCTATGGCGATTAACTCTGCTGGTAAAGCAGCAGCACCGGCGACCATACAGACACTTCCTTGATAACTGCATATACTACTCATGCTGGTGTAATGACAATCCAGAGTTGTTAGATGCCGGCTTGAGATGTCGATACTACCTGTATGCCAAAGTCCATTTCTGGTCCAAATACAGCCAATAGTCTGTGCGTTAATGAAACAATAGGTGCTCATGCCCAATTGCCACAAGGGTGTGGCAAACTCGCTGTCGGCTTCGATAATAATTTCTCTTTGCCCTTGACTAAATCGATAAATATTCCACCAGTTATTGTGGTCTGAGACAAAATAGAGTTGTCCATCTGGAGACCACTGAGGCTGAAAAATAGCTTCATCTAAATTTTCACCAGCGACAATAGTCTGATCGATCAATCCGGCATCGGTATTACTGGCGAGACAGAGTTGAGTGTTGTCCCATGGCATATGCGGGTGATTCCACTGAATCCAGCAAAGCTTATTTTGATCTGGACTAAGGCGAGGATAGCCATAAAAGTCTGCTCCCCAAGCTAGGCGTTCGACACTGGCTGATTCATTAGCAATGCTAATGCTGGCAAGATAGTTTTCTGGCTCATGCCCTTCGCTATGTTGCTCACAGACCGCGATAATACGATCATTATGAGTATCAACAATTAGATCAGCAAAACGCCAAGGGCCCTCAGGGGTCATCACGATGGGTGTGTTCTTGGCAGTGATATCGACTTTATAAATACGCTGGTCAGGTCCATTCACAAAATAGAGTGTATTTTCAGCTACTGTATAAGCGCTGCCACCGTATTCATGGACCTTACTGGTGTGGCTGTATGGTTCTGGCAGAAGATCACTACTATTGCCATCTGCATGTTTGCACATAATGACACTGCGGCCAGCTTCCCAGGGGCGACTTTCCACCCAAAATAGCGTCTCACCATGGCATTGAACACTGCCAATACCAGGCGCAGCGCGAGTGATGAGTTCAGCGCTAATGGACGACGGCCAACTACCATAAGGTTTGGTCTGTTTTATGGGTAACATTTCAACCTCCGGCCAATTTAACGGCATGACCACGCTTCTCTAATTCAATCTTCAGTAGCTCGCGGTGATCACCCTGAATTTCAATAACGCCATCTTTAACAGTTCCTCCAGTCGAGCATTTTTGCTTCAGCTGCTTGGCCAGTAGCTTTAGTTCTGTCTCAGACAGAGCAAATCCACTCAGTGTGGTTACGCCTTTTCCCTTGCGGCCTTTAGTTTCTCGACGAATGCGCACAATGCCGTCAGTTGCCACGGATGCACTAGCGATGGAGGGTTTCACCCGTCCGCCATCGGTGGAATAAACCAAATTTGATCCTTTATCTCTCATTAATTAGCCTTTTGTAGTCTGTGTAACCAGCAGAATTTTGCCGATATGTGTATTTGACTCCATCAAAGTATGCGCTTGACTAGCCTCTGATAAAGCAAAGGTGTGATTAATAATCGGCTTAAATTGTTGTTTCTCAATGAGCGGCCAGACGTGATCTTGTACCCCTTTGGCAATACGAGCCTTATTCTCAAGTGGCTGTGACCTCAAGGTAGAGCCAGTGATGACCAACTGCTTTAACATCACTGGTATTAGGTCAACCTCTACTTTGGAGCCGCGCAAGAAAGCGATATTTACAATCCTCGCTTTGGGTGCGCAGACACTGAAGTTTTTCTGAACATAGTCGCCACCTACCATATCTAAAACGACATCCACACCATCCGTCGCAACAGTTAATGATTCGCTCACAAAGTCGTGGTCATTATAATTGATGGCCTTAACGGCACCGAGGCTCTCGCAGACAGTACATTTTTCATCTGAACCAGCGGTCGCAATGACCTTGACGCCAAGTGCTGTAGCCATTTGAATGGCAGTAGTACCAATGCCACTTGCACCTCCATGTACCAACAACCATTCACCCGCTTTTAGTTCAGCGCGCTCAAATAAATTGTGCCACACGGTAAAGCAGGTCTCTGGAAGGGCTGCGGCATCAATCAGTGAAAGTCCCTGGGGAATACTTAGACACAGAGACTCCTCAGCAACCGCATACTGTGAATAGCCACCCCCTGAGAGTAGGCAGCAGACCTCATCTCCCAGTTTCCACAGGGTCACAGCCGATCCTGTTGCGACAATAGTTCCAGATACTTCCAGCCCCGGAATATCAGTTACTCCTGGGGGTGGCGGATAAAATCCAAGGCGTTGAAAAACATCGGGACGATTGATCCCGACTGCAGCAACCTCAATGAGCACTTGGTTAGCATCTGGAGAGGGTGTTTGTCTCTGGCACGCTTGCAGTACATTCGGCCCACCCGGCTGGGTGATTTCGATACTAACTTGGTTCAGTGGTAGGTTCATTGTGCGAGCCTCAAGTCTCAAGTGAAAGTTTAGCGGTAAATGGTTGGCATACCCAAGGTATCTGAGTATTTGGCATAATCAGTAGCGCGTTATTAATTTTTTAGCACCACGCCACAGCCGGCCATCTATAGAGGCTAAACCTAACCCTATACAGGCCATACCAATAAAATGTTCAACATACAGCTGTTCATCGAGTATCAGCCAGCCCAAAAGACTTGCAGTAATGGGCACCAAAAAGGTCACTAGTACCACATTAGTAGCTCCTGCAGAGGATAGTATGCGGAAAAACAAGACGTAAGCTAATACGGTTGAAAAAATTGCAAGGGACAATACAGCCAACCATACCTTGATACTTGGGCTGGCTAACTGATCTGGCCGTTCAAAAATGAACGCCAATGGCAGCAAAATAATAGTTGCGGTAGTGACCTGTCCAATAACTGTGGTCAACGGACTAACCCCCATAGCTTTAAAACGTCGGCCATAAACAGTAGCAAAGCCATAGGATATAGCGGCACCGACCACCGCGAGTTGAGCAGTAGTGTCTGACCTAACTTCTATGAGCCTTGAGGGTCCAATGATTAGCACCGCCACGCCGGACAATCCCAGCGCCACACCAAACAATTTCCCAACTGTTATGCGTTCATCGGATAACAGGGCACCTGCAATTAATATTGTAAATAATGGCGTTGTCGCATTGATGATGGACGCAAGACCTGAGGAGATGTGGTTTTGTCCCCACACGATAAGCGAAAAGGGGATCGCATTACCGAGCAACCCTAAAACAAAAAATGTGCTCCATAAACTAAAAGATTTAGGGACTTCTTGACCCGAAACAAGAAAGAAAATCCATAATATAATCGCCGCAATACCCACTCGCAGAGTGACGATGGTCAGTGGCGGTAATTCTGTTACTGCGACACCAATAAAAAAGAATGAGCCCCCCCACAGGAATGACAGCATTAATAGCATTGACCAGTCTTTGGCGGACATTATTTGATTGATCATTGCGTGGATTCCATTATTTTGAACTTTCAAGTATTCGGGGATGCTTCGTCGGTCGTAATACTAACACCGGGCGGAGGCCTAAACGACTAGTAATAGGCGTTGGCAAACAGGTTTGCAGAAAACCAACACAATTTGGTGTTAGTTTAATGACCTATTACTCCCTACAATGTTGATAAAGAATTTTATCGAGGTGCAAGGAATGGTTAAAACATCTTTCAGAGAAAAAACCTACAGAGTTATCTTTGGTACTGATACTTCGGCGGGTCAGCGCTTTGATATTGCACTAATTTACTTCATTCTATTCAGCGTGCTCGCGGTCGTTCTTTCATCTATCGAATCTTTACAGACACAATATGGTGCCTGGTTGTTTAGGCTTGAGTGGGCATTTACGCTGCTGTTTTCAATGGAATATTTGCTGCGTATTTACTCATCACCCAAACCATTGCGTTATATTTTTAGCTTTTATGGGTTAGTTGACTTGTTATCAATTATTCCCACCTATGTGGCCCTATTGTTCCCAGGCGCCAATTACTGGTTAGTGGTGCGACTATTGAGAGTGCTGCGTATTTTTCGGGTATTTAAATTGGTTCGTTACTTGTCAGAGGCTAATCTATTGCTGCGCTCCATGTATGCAGCACGGCGCAAAGTGTTGGTGTTCTTTACCGCAGTGCTAGTGCTCTGCGTAATATTCGGTAGTCTAATGTTTTTAGTAGAAGGCCCTGATAATGGATTTACAAGCATCCCCCGTAGTATCTACTGGACCATTGTGACTATAACGACGGTAGGTTACGGGGATATCACCCCACAAACTGTGATTGGTCAAATTATCGCGACTATGGCAATGCTCACTGGCTACAGCATTATTGCTATTCCCACAGGTATATTTACTGCTGAAATTGCCCGAGAGATGATCACCGAGAGCAATAATCGACAATGCAACGTCTGTAACCGTATTGGCCATCACGCTGAGGCTGAATACTGTTTTCAGTGCGGCGTTACACTGCCAGTTAGAATGATTAAGGTTTGATTTCAGCGCGCTTATCCATTGTTGATCGATAGCTCAAAGCTTCTTGGTATTGAGGTAGTTGTGGATGGCTGATGTCGGCCAGATCAGCCAGACTGCGGGCCACCTTTAATACGCGATAAAAGCCTCGAGTTGACAACCCAAATCGGTCTATCGCTTGATCGAGCAACGCTTTTAGCTCTGAATTTAAGGGACACAGTTGATTGAGTTCTTGGCTGGTTAAATGGGCATTTATCTTTCCCTGTCGTTGCATTTGCACATCGCGCGCTTTGCAGACCCGAAGCTGTATTTGCTGATTACTGTCACCGTCAGCTTTTCGATCTTGATCAAGTAATTGTTGGTTTTCAATCGCCGACACCTGCACCTGTAAATCGATACGATCTAGCAATGGACCTGAGATCTTGTGTTGATAACGGATAATTTGATCGAGACTACAGGTGCATCGTTTAGAACCCAGGTAACCACAGGGGCAAGGATTCATAGCGGCCACCAGTTGGAAACTCGCAGGATAACTTGTTTGCGCAGCGACTCTTGAAATTAAAATCTGCCCCGATTCCAAAGGTTCTCTCAGCACTTCCAAAACACTGCGTGAAAATTCCGGCAATTCATCTAAAAATAGTACTCCCTGGTGAGCCAGTGATATTTCACCGGGCTTTGGCGTGCCCCCTCCGCCAACAAGCGCTGCAGCAGAGGCAGTGTGGTGTGGTGCTCTGAAGGGTCGAGCCCATATATGCTCTCTAAGGCCTTTGCCTGCTACTGAATGAATCGATGCCACCTGCATGGCTTCAGGATTAGACAGTGGTGGTAAAATGCCAGCCAATCGACTGGCCAGCATGGTTTTACCAGTGCCTGGCGGGCCACAGAGCAGTAAGTGGTGGCCACCGGTAGCGGCCACCTCCATAGCTCTTTTAGCATGCATCTGACCGATAATATCGCTGAGCTGTTGATGTTCCTGTTGAATCTGAGTCGCGGATTTAATCCAGGGTTGAATCAATGTTCTTCCGTGTAAATGCGCAGATATCTCAAGCAGATGCTTGGCGGGTAATACGCTCAGCGACTCTACTAAGGCGGCCTCGTCAGCATTGGATTGAGCAACAACCAACTGTTTACCTCTAGCGGCGCAACCTTGGGCGGATGGCAGTAGCGCCTCTATTGAGCGCATATCACCAGAAAGAGCGAGTTCACTGATAAATTCATAGTCGTCTAGAGACTCAACCGGTATCTGTTTAGAGGCAGCAAGAATGCCGATGGCGATAGCAAGGTCAAACCGACTGCCCTCTTTAGGGATATCGGCAGGCGCGAGATTGACGGTAATACGACGGGCAGGAAACTCAAAATATGAGTTGATAATGGCGCTGCGCACGCGGTCTTTACTTTCTTTAACAGAGGTTTCTGGCAGCCCGACAATATTAAAGGCGGGTAGTCCGTTGGACAGATGTACCTCTACTGAGACTGCCGGTGCCTCGATGCCAAGTTTGGCTCGGCTTTGAACAACTGCGAGTGACATAACATACCTCCGTGTATGTAGTAACTCTCAATGACTATAGTCCCTTCTAAAAACTAATTCTAGGGCGCTAGTTTTTTGATGACCTGTTCCATTTCTGATAGCTGTTGCTCTAACACATCAATTTTTTCTCTAGATCGCTTTAGCACAGCCTGCTGCGTATCAAATTCCTCCCTAGATACTATGTCCAATCCGGTTAGGGTTTTATTCATTGCGATACGCAATAGCTGATGAATTTCTTCGCCGATGGCCTTACCACTAACGACTGTCTGTCCTAGATTAGCGGTAAATCGGTTGTAAAAGTCTTGGTGATCCATTGTCTCTTTCCTCGGTCTTGAGCCTCATTATTCCGAATTAAGAGACTGCTGTCAGCATATTTTAAGGACCGCCATAAATTTAGCCAAAAGATAAGCTGTTTGACTATTGTGGTGCACAAATTATCCATGCTGATTTTAGTGACGCACCATAATGGCGCAAATATCCTATTTAGCCATCGCTTTTTCCCCCTCGAGGCCAGGTTTTAGAGTTGGCACGCAATATGCACAGTGACTAATGCGTGTCTAAAGGCATAGAAATTAACTTAACTTTTTAAACATCTTGGGAGATGAGCACATGAAAGCAATTAAAACAGTAATAGCAGCAGCGACGATGATGACAGCTGTAACCGGCATGGCTGCCGAAGTGTCAGGAAATGTAGCGCTTGGATCCGATTATTTCTTTCGTGGCGTCGATCAGTCAGGCGGAGAAGCACTTTCAGGTGGCTTTGATGTAGCCTTTGAAAGCGGTTTTTATGTTGGAACTTGGGCGTCAAGTATCGATTTTAGTAACGGCCCTGAATTAGATTACTACGCCGGTTACGGCGGTTCCTTCAGCGAAGAAGTAAGTTATGACATTGGCTATTTGTTCTACGGTTACCCAGGTGATGCGTCTTTGGACTTTGAAGAGCTATATGGCAGCGTGTCTTTTGGTGATGCCACCGTTGGCTTTAACTACTCAGACGATTACTTCGATTCGACCGGCGAGACTACCTATTTCTACATCGATTATAGCTTCACACTCAATGAAAGTTTTAGCCTTGGACTCCACTACGGCTCCATGGATGCCGATGATAGTGCCGCCTATAACGCAGTGTTTGAGGACGCAATTGATGACTACTCAATATCTTTGAGCACTGAGGTGTCTGGTATTGGGATTGACTTTAGTTTTATTGACTCTTCAGGTAGTGGCGCTCTGGATGCGGATGCTGAATTTGCCGTCACCTTTTCGAAATCGCTGTAACGTTCAAATTGGAAAATAACCTGAGTGACGTTGGTCACTCTGTTAAGGAGAAATAAATATGAAACTAATTACGGCAGTAATTAAGCCCTTTAAGTTAGATGAAGTCAGAGAAGCATTGGGTGAAATCGGCGTGTCCGGCGTGACTGTAACCGAGGTAAAAGGTTTTGGTCGCCAAAAAGGGCATACCGAGCTTTACAGGGGTGCTGAGTATGTTGTCGATTTTTTACCCAAGGTAAAAATTGAGGTCGCTCTGACCGATGACATGGTCGAAAGTGCTGTTGAGGCCATAACAAAAGCGGCCGCAACGGGAAAGATTGGCGACGGTAAGATTTTTATCAGCCAACTTGAGGATGCCATTCGAATTCGAACTGGCGAAACTGGATCTGACGCAATCTAACACAAGGAATAGGACATGAACGAAATATTTGAATTACAGTACGCTTTAGACACCTTTTATTTTTTGATTTGCGGTGCGTTGGTGATGTGGATGGCAGCGGGCTTCTCGATGCTCGAGGCCGGCTTGGTACGTTCCAAAAACACTACTGAAATCTTAACCAAAAACATCGCTCTATATGCTGTCGCATGCACGATGTATATGATTTGTGGTTACTCAATTATGTACGGTGGCGGTGACTTTACGATGTTTTTGGATGGTATTGTTGGAGACGGCGCTACAGGTATGGAAGAGCCAGCGACTTATGCGCCTTCAGCTGACTTTTACTTTCAGGTCGTTTTCGTAGCCACGGCGATGTCGATAGTTTCAGGAGCGGTTGCTGAACGCATGAAGCTGTGGGCCTTTCTAGCATTTGCTGTCGTGCTTACAGGCTTTATTTATCCGATGGAAGGGTCCTGGACATGGGGCGGTGAGTCTGTGTTTGGAATGTACACTCTGGGGGAGCTTGGCTTCTCTGACTTCGCTGGCTCAGGTATTGTTCACATGGCTGGTGCTTCTGCTGCTTTAGCAGGTGTTGTATTGTTGGGCGCTCGAAAAGGCAAATATGGTGCTGACGGATCAATCAATGCAATTCCCGGTGCGAATCTACCAATGGCTACCTTGGGAACTTTCATCCTGTGGATGGGATGGTTTGGTTTCAACGGTGGATCGGTTTTAGCTACCGCATCGGTTGAAAGCGCAAATGCGGTTGCAGTTGTCTTTATGAACACCAATGCCGCGGCTAGCGGTGGTTTAATTGCCGCACTTATCGTTGCGAAGGTTTTGTTTGGTAAAGCTGATTTGACGATGGCGCTCAACGGTGCGCTGGCTGGTTTAGTAGCTATTACCGCTGAGCCTTCGACGCCCACTGCTTTGCAGGCTACGCTGTTTGGTGGTGTGGGTGGCATATTGGTTGTCTTTAGTATTTTAACTTTAGATAAATTGAAAATTGATGACCCTGTTGGAGCCATTTCAGTCCATGGTGTCGTTGGATTATTAGGACTACTGTTGGTTCCATTTACAAATGAGGCTGCTACATTCTCAGGCCAGTTGATTGGTGCCGCGACTATCTTTATTTGGGTGTTTGGCACGAGCTATATTGTTTGGAGTATTTTGAAAGCAATCATGGGTATTCGTGTCAGCGAAGAAGAGGAATTCGAGGGTGTTGACCTGTCCGAATGTGGAATGGAAGCTTATCCTGAATTTACCAGCGTAAAATCTTGATAGATTAGTGTGAGTTAAAGAGCCGGGACTTTATGTCCCGGTTTTTTTTGCAAATAAAAAGCATTGGTGATTAAATTTTCTCCCAGCGTTGATGCAATCTTAGCCAAAAACAGGTATCTTTAATGCCATAAATTATTTGTTCGGAAGAAACTAATTATGAAACTAATTACCGCAGTAATTAAGCCCTTCAAACTTGATGATGTGCGTGAAGCTTTGGCCGATATTGGTGTCCAAGGAATCACAGTCACTGAAGTTAAAGGATTTGGGCGCCAGAAAGGGCATACCGAACTCTATCGTGGTGCTGAATATGTCGTTGATTTTCTACCCAAAATTAAACTAGAGATTGCTATTGCCACTGCTATGGTTGACAGCACGGTTGAGGCTATCACAAAGGCGGCGGCCACAGGTAAAATTGGTGATGGCAAAATTTTCATTTCCTCGCTTGATGAAGTGATAAGAATACGCACCGGCGAAACTGGCGAAGATGCAATTTAGGGGTCATTAACCCACTCAGCAGCTACAGCCTGTTGAGTTTTCATGTGGTCCAAATCCTTAAACTCTTTTAATATAATATATCTGAGAAACAGCTAGATGGAATTTTATTCAAAACGATTAGTCGGCTTTTTTTTACTAGCCTGCAGCTTTTTTAGCCCTGCGCTAGCAGAAGACGCCAATGATGTGTTGGCAACCGCGATAGTCTCTCAATTGAAATCCGCAAGATCAGATCTTAACTATCGTTTTATTGGCCCATCGGCGATACCGTCTTTTTATGAGGTCCAGGTAGAAGGTGGGCCAATGCTTTATGTTACTGAGGATGGGAGTTTTTTCTTTGATGGCAATCTATATAAGGTCAAGGTCGGGCAGTTTGTCGATGTACGTAATTTAAAACTTGATGCAGAGCGTAAAAAAGTGTTTGCCAGCATGTCCACCGATACCATGACTATTTTTAAAGCCCCCGGTAAGACCAAAGCGATTGTCAACGTTTTTACTGATATTGATTGTGGGTTTTGTCGTAAACTCCACAAAGAAGTGCCCAAGCTTAACCAACTGGGCATTGAAGTGAGGTATTTAGCCTATCCAAGGGCAGGAATTCCCTCAGAAGCCTACAATAAAATTGCCACAGCGTGGTGTTCGGCCAATCCTCAAGAAAGCCTGACACGTTTCAAGAACGGTAATGATGATCCCATTGCAGTTTGTGATGATAATCCCGTGGCCGATCATTTTGAGCTGGGCGCCAGGTTGGGCGTTACAGGTACACCCGCCATTATGCTAATGGATGGCAGTCTATTGCCGGGCTACAAGAAGGCCGATGAGTTGGCAAAAATTTTAGGTTTGGGTTCCTAGTCGTATCGGGCGAATTAGTCTGAATAAATTGTCAAATAGTATAAAATCAATCTGGTTATCGCGGTTATTCGCCGTGTGACAAAATCTTACAAATAGTCTGAGGAAATGTGGTGAGAGAAGTCAAGGTAGGCCTCTGTGGTTTAGGCACGGTAGGTTCAGGTGTTTTTAATGTAGTGTCGCGCAATTTAGCGGCCATTAACGCCAGATCTAATTGCCAAATCAGCATTGCTCAAATCGGTTGTCGCCGGGACAATACAGCTTGTGATCTGAGTACGGCTAATATCACTCGTGATATTTTTGAGGTGGCTAAAAATCCTGCTATCGATATCGTGGTTGAACTGATTGGTGGCACTACTACTGCCTATGAATTGGTCATGTTAGCGTTAGAGAATGGTAAGCATGTGGTCACCGCTAATAAAGCGTTAATCGCTGAGCATGGTATGACTATCTTTGCCCAAGCCGAAGCTCGAGGGCTGATGGTATGCTACGAAGCAGCTGTCGCCGGCGGTATCCCGATCATTAAGGCACTACGTGAAGGCCTGTCTGCAAATCGGATTAATTGGTTGGCAGGTATCATTAACGGTACCACTAATTTTATCTTGTCAGAAATGGACACCAAGGGCAGAGAATTTGCTGATGTGCTGAGCGAGGCTCAGGCGAAGGGATACGCAGAGGCAGACCCAACCTTTGATGTAGAGGGCATAGATGCGTCGCACAAGCTGGCCATCTTAGCCTCGATTGCTTTTGCCATGCCATTGTCTCTAGAAGGGCTGTTTACCGACGGTATTACCCAGTTAGAGCCTCAGGATGTGGCCTATGCTAGAGAACTTGGCTATGTTATTAAACATCTCGGTATTGCGCGCCAAACTGACGCCGGTGTTGAGTTGCGAGTGCATCCTACCCTAGTCCCTGAGCGGTCTCTTATCGCTGGAGTAAACGATGTCGCTAACGCCATTATGGTCAATGCTGATGCCGTGGGTACTACCTTATTTTCCGGTCCCGGTGCCGGCGCGGAACCTACGGCTTCATCAGTTATCGCGGACATAGTCGATGTCGCGCGAGCAATGGACTCCTACCCTGACTCTTGGGTGCCGGCGCTTGGTTGCAGTCCATCAGTAATAGAACCGCGTACTTTGATGAATATTGAGGATGTTGAAACCGGATTTTATATTCGCTTCTCAGCCTTAGATAAACCTGGTGTATTATCCGATGTGACTAAAATAATGGGCGATGCTGGCATTAGTATTGAAGCTATTATTCAGCGTGAGCAACCTGCTGGAGAACGCTATGTTAACGTTATTATTTTGACTAATGTGACTAAAGAAAAATGTCTAAATGAAGCGGTAACCCACATTGAGCACCTTGAAACAGTGCGTGGAGAGGTTAGCTTTATCCGCGTTGAGTATTTAGATCAAGTTTGATTTTGTGCGACAAATCATATTGATCGTTGGTTGTTATTAGGAAAAGTTTAAATGAAATACATCAGTACCCGTGGTGGTGGACAGCCAAAAAGTTTCGAAGAGGTAATACTCACTGGCTTGGCACCTGATGGCGGGCTTTATGTTCCAGAACAACTGCCAAAGTTCAGCATAAAAGAGATAGCCTCTTGGTCTACACTGTCTTATCAAGAATTAGCCTTAAAGGTCATATCTCCCTTCGTTGACGGGGCCATTCCAGAGCAAGATTTAGAGCAACTTATCGCTAAATCTTATGCTTGCTTTCGTCACGATGATGTAGCGCCCTTGGTGAAAACCGGCAGTAACGAATGGATCTTGGAATTGTTCCACGGCCCGACCCTAGCATTTAAAGACTTTGCCCTGCAGTTTTTGGGAAACCTGCTTGATTACACCTTAGAAAAACGCCAACAAAAAGTCGTTATTATGGGTGCAACCTCAGGTGATACAGGCTCTGCAGCTATTGAAGGCTGTCGGCGGTGTAACAACATTGATATTTTTATACTGCACCCTCATGAGCGTGTCTCAGAGGTGCAACGACGTCAAATGACCACCGTTCGCGCTGACAATATTCACAATATTGCCATGCATGGCAATTTTGATGATTGCCAAAATATGGTCAAAGCCAGTTTTTCAGACCAATCATTTTTGCCCGATGGACGGCAGTTGGTCGCAGTGAATTCGATCAATTGGGCGCGAATTATGGCCCAAATTGTCTATTATTTTTGGGCGTCACTTAAGCTTGGCGGTCCTGATCAGGCAGTTTCGTTTTCGGTACCTACGGGCAATTTTGGCGATATTTTTGCAGGTTATTTGGCCCATAAAATGGGACTGCCGATTAAACAGTTAGTTATCGCTACTAACCAAAATGACATTTTGCATCGTTGCATCAGCGACAATGACCACACCACGCGGCCGCTTGAGCAAAGCTTAGCCCCCAGCATGGACATAATGATTTCGAGTAATTTTGAACGTCTTTTGTTCGATCTTTATGATCGCGACGGTGCTGCCATTACGCAGCTGATGCGCGATGCAAAAGTCGGTTCGATGCAATTGAGCGACTCTGCCCTGACTAACGCACGGCAGCTGTTTTCTAGCTTTCGCTGTGATGATAAGGGTATGGTGGATCTCATTCGAGAGACCCATCAAGAGGTCGATTATCTGCTTGATCCGCACACTGCTATTGGTCTAGCTGCAGCCAGAGCCTGCCGCACAGATTGTGATACCCCTATGGTAACCCTGGCCACTGCTCATCCGGCTAAGTTTCCGGATGCGGTAAAGGCGGCGGGTTACCCTAGAGATCCTGAGTTACCTGAACATTTGGCCGATCTTTTTGAACGTGAAGAGTGTGTTACCACTTTAGATAACGACCCATTGGCAGTACAAGCTTTCATCGCTAGTAACATTTCAGTTTAAAGTCTGTAATGGCTGGCGAGACGTAAGCTCTCCTAACGTAAAGAGAGATTAGAAAATGTTTGATCAAAAAAAGTTATCTAAAGAAGACCAAGAGCGCGTCGACAACTATTTGCAGAGTGGCTTCAATACAAGCGAACGGCAACCTTTTCGCCCTTTGCGTTTACTGGGGGTGCTCTGGGTCGTGGTATCTGCGCTTGGCTTTATCAGCTGGTACATTGGTAAGCAACAGGGGTACCTCTAGACTTATCTAAAACCCACTGCCGTTGGGAGGTGTGAAATGATACATGCTTTACCGATGCCGTCGCCAACTATGATTAAAACTAATGGTGTTGAGCTTGAGGTATTTCAGGCGGGGCAGGGTGGCATTCCCATTGTCCTGTGTCACGGCTGGCCCGAATTGGCCTACAGTTGGCGCTATCAAATTCCCGCGCTGGTTGCTGCCGGTTATCACTGTATAGTTCCCAATCAGCGTGGCTACGGAGCCTCTAGTAAACCGCTTGATGTCGATGCCTATGATATTCATAATCTCACCGATGACCAAAATGGTCTTCTTGATGCCCTCGGTATTGATCGTGCCATCTATTTGGGGCATGACTGGGGTGCCATCATGCTGTGGCAGCATGCATTGCTAAATCCTGATCGTATTATTGGTCTTATCAATATGTCGGTTCCTTTCAAGGCACGAGAGCCGGCTGAACCGGTGGCATTTTGGGAAAAGATGCTGGGTGAAGATTTCTATTTGGTGCACTTTAACCGCCACCCCGAGGTCGCAGCGCGATCTTTTGATACCAATCCCAAGCGAGTCTTAACCAACCTTTATCGCACTAAACACTGGTTAGAAAAGGGCGCACTTCAGCCGGATGGCTACAGCATCGTGCGCTCAGCAGAGGTAGATAATAGCCGTGGTGAACTCATGCTCAGTGAAGAAGATCTGATGGTCTTCGTCGAGGCGTTTGCTCAGGGTGGTTTTGTTGCGCCTTGTAATTGGTACAGAAATTTCACCCGTAATTGGGAGACCATGGCACATGTCAAACAGACTATAGAACTACCCTCACTGATGATTTATGGTGAATACGACATGGTACCCAAAGTAGATATGACCGAAACAGTGTTAGATTTAGAGATCAAGACCTTGGCCTGTGGCCACTGGATTCAGCAAGAAGAACCTGAAAAAACCAATCAAATTCTCCTAGAATGGCTTGAGCGTAAAATTAAGCCTTTGTTGACGTAGATCATGCAAATACAATCTAGACCGTTTAATTTAGACCGCGCTGACTTTTCGCTTCAGCTAGACCCCTTACTGCAGAGAATCTACCAATCTAGAGGCGTAAATAGCCAGTCAGAGCTAGATAGGCAGCTGTCGTGCTTACCTTCACCAAGTCTGCTAAAGGGTATGCCTGAAGCGTCAGAGCGACTAATAACTGCACTCAAAGAAGATCAGCAGATAGTCATTGTGGGCGATTTTGATGCCGACGGCGCTACCAGCTCTGCGCTTATGATGTTGGCTTTGAGAGCCATGGGGTTTCAGAAACTTGAGTTTTTGGTACCCAACCGTTTTGATTATGGCTATGGCCTAACGCCAGAAATTGTCGACCTTGCTACCCAATATCAACCACAACTCATTGTTACCGTGGACAATGGTATTTCCAGTATAGAGGGCGTGATTCATGCCGCTAGTTTGGGTATTGATGTCATCGTCACCGATCACCATTTGCCCGGACAGACACTGCCCGATGCCTGGGCGATAATAAACCCCAATCAGCCAAGCTGTGCCTTTCCCGCCAAAAATTTAGCTGGTGTGGGTGTTGCCTTTTATCTGCTCAGTGGTCTCCGCAAAGCGCTGCGTACCATCGGTTGGTTTACCGATAATAGTATTGAAGAGCCCAATATGGCCGCCTGGTTGGACTTGGTGGCGCTAGGCACTGTTGCAGATGTCGTTCCCCTAGACCAGGTAAATCGTGCGTTGGTATATCAGGGTTTGTTGCGCATTCGGTCCGGTCATTGTCGTCCCGGTATCCAGGCACTGCTGCGTATTGCAGGTAAAAATCCCCAGCGCTTGGTAGCCACAGATTTAGGCTTTGCTATAGGGCCTCGACTCAATGCAGCAGGGCGTTTGGATGATATTTCATTGGGTATTCAATGCCTACTGACAGACGACATGAATGAAGCCATGCAAACGGCTGAATCACTGGATCAACTCAATAAAGACCGTCGCTCCATCGAACAGGGAATGCAGCGAGAGGCCATGGCAGAACTCGATAAACTAACGCTGGATTCAGAAAATTTACCCTCAGCACTCTGTTTGTTTCGCCCAGATTGGCATCAAGGGGTTGTTGGGTTGGTGGCCTCCCGCTTAAAAGAAAAGCATTATCGGCCAGTAGTAGCATTCGCTCGGGCGGATGACGGCAGTTTAAAGGGTTCATCTAGATCGATACCTGGGTTACACATCAGGGATGCCATGGATGCAGTTGCGACAAAAAACCCAGGGCTGATTAGTAAGTTTGGTGGGCATGCCATGGCCGCCGGTTTGACCCTTGAGGAAGAAAAGCTTGAGTTATTTATCCAAGCATTCCAAAGCCACGTTGATCAGGTGCTCAATCCTGACGATTTGAACGCTAAAATGGTCACTGATGGTAGTCTTGAGTCAGAGCAGATTAGCATGCATACCGCAGACCTTTTGCGGGAGTCAGGCCCCTGGGGCCAGCAATTTCCAGAACCCTGCTTTGAGGGAGTTTTTACCATCAAGCAGCAGCGTATCGTTGGTGAAAAACACCTCAAGCTTGCACTGAACCATGGGTCAGCACCGCATATCAATCTTGACGCAATTTATTTCAACATGGATACCCAGCAGTGGCCCAATTCTTTGGTCACTCAGGCAAACTGTGTGTATCGACTGGACATTAATGAGTTTCGAGGCCAGCAAAAACTTCAACTGCTAGTCCAACACATGGTGCCCGTCTCAGGCGACTAAGAAGAAATCACTATGAGTTTTAAAACCGGCCTCCGTGCAGATCTATTGCTGCTTGTGACTGCCTTTATCTGGGGCTTTGCATTTGTTTTTCAAAGTACGGCTATGGATCATATAGGCCCCATTACCTTCGTTTTTGGGCGTTTTGTTATTGCCGGTATGGCAATATTGCCGATCTGGTATCTGATGGAAAAACCTAAAAAGGTGTTTGTATATCAAGCGGCGGATAAAAAAGCCTTGCAGCTTGGCATTATTATGACCGTCGGCATGCTTTTACAGCAAGCGGGCTTACTCTATACCACCGTGGCGCGCGCGGGGTTCTTGACCGGGGTCTATATTATTTTCGTGCCCGTTATTGGTCTCTTGATGGGCAGTAAAACAGAATGGCCAACCTGGGTTGGAGTAATGNTTGCACTGTTTGGGTTATATTTTCTCGCGCAAATCGAAGCGGCAAATTTTCTGTTAGGTGATGGACTGATATTAATTAGTTCAGTGGTTTGGGCTCTGCACGTTATCTACACCGGTAAAGTGGCCAATCAAATTTCTGTCTTTCGGTTGATGTTTATACAATTTGCTATTGCAGCGGTGATAAGCGGTCTGGCAATGGTCATCTTTGAAGTATGGGATTGGCAATCTGTAAAAGCAGCTGCTGTATCACTGCTGTTTGTTGGTGTTCTATCCTCCGGTGTTGGATTTTCGCTACAAGCCATTGGAATGCGCACCGCACCCGCCTCTCACACAGCCCTCATTTTAAGCTTTGAAGCGGTGTTCGCCGCTATTGGCGGCTGGTGGTTACTCAATGAGTATCTTACTACCACGGAACTGATGGGTTGTGGTTTAATCTTAGTGGGTGGCTTGGTTTCGCAATTAAAAACATTCCTGAAGTCCCCGAGTGATACGATGCATTATCCATAGGTTTTGTTAAAGCCCAGATCAAACTAGATTTAATTGCATTACTCCCATCAAAGCTGACCGGTACTAAGGTTGAACCAGAGGCTTTATAATCTGCGCGACAACGGCCTTTATGGCTAGTTGTGCTTTTTCTGTGGGGTGCAGTCCGTCTTGCTGAATCATGCCCTCGGTGATGGCGAGGTCCTCAAGTTGAAAAGGAATTAGCAAGGTGTCAGTTTCATCTGCCAATTGTTCATAAACCGCAGCGAAAGCCATGGTGTAGCGGCGACCATAGTTTGGCGGTATCCGCATGCCAAAAAGCACAGGTAATGCGTTCGCCTCTGTGCACAGCGCGATCATAGCGGCTAAATTCTGTTTCATTAACTTCAGGGGCTGGCCGCGAAGCCCATCATTACCACCCAACTCGAGGATCACAAAATCAGGTTGGAATTTTTCTAGTAGCAGTGGCAGGCGCGCTAAACCACCTCCGGTAGTGTCGCCACTGATACTCCCGTTAACCACTTTGTGATCATCGCCAAGATCATCTTGTAAAAGATTAACCCAGCCGTTTTCAGGATCAATCCCATAGCCGGCGCTCAAACTATCGCCTAGAACCAGCAGAGTTGATCCATAAGTGTTGGCACCCAGTAAGATAAACAGGCAACATAGACGTTTTAAAGTAGTGTGCATAACAATTCCCGATTGTACTTCCATTGAATTCTGTGACGGAAGTGTAAGCGATTTTGCAACAAATGGAACAGCTCAATGATTGAAGTGAACAACGTATGTAAGCAAGTGGTCACGGCAGAGGGTACGCTGGATATTCTTGAACAGATTAATCTTTCACTACTGGATGGTGAGACGTTGGCGATTGTCGGGCCATCAGGGTCGGGTAAGTCCACACTATTGGGTATTTTAGCGGGCCTTGATTTGCCCAGTTCGGGAACAGTGNCACTCAATGGGCAAGATATCACAGCCATGGATGAAGAGGGCAGAGCAACGGTTCGTGCCAAAGATGTCGGATTTGTATTTCAATCTTTTCATCTGTTGCCAGGGTTAACCGCCTTGGAAAATGTCGCCTTGCCGTTAGAACTCAACGGCGATATGGATGCCTTGGCCACGGCCAAAATTTATTTAGACAGAGTGGGTCTAGATCATCGCACTTCCCACTACCCGCGTCAGCTGTCAGGGGGCGAGCAACAGCGTGTTGCGGTAGCCCGTGCTTTTGCCTGTAAACCCACCATTTTATTTGCTGATGAGCCCACTGGTAATCTAGACACGGCCACCGGAGAAATTATTAATGACCTACTCTTTGATCTCAATCGAGAAGAGGGGACAACACTGGTTCTGGTGACCCATGAAATGAATTTGGCTGCGCGCTGTCGCCGCACTATGCAGTTACAGGCCGGACGTCAGGTAGACACCGATGGTGCAATCACTGCGAAAANGGTGACTTGATGCTTTCTCTACGCATGCTCATCCGTACCTGGCGCGGTGGCGAACTTGGGCTCATCCTGTGGTCGCTGATTTTAGCAGTTGCCGTCGTGACCTCGGTGTCGTTGTTGGCCGAGCGTATTGATAAAGCGCTGACCCAGGAATCCAGTAGTTTTCTCGCNGCCGACTTGGTGGTGCGAAGTAGTAAGGAAGCCCCAATAGAATGGGAAGCGGAGGCTGAGCGCCTGAATGTCTCTACAGCCAAAATAATGAGCTTTGCCTCGATTGTATTTTTTGGCGAAGAGCTGCATCTGGCATCGATAAAGGCAGTGCAACCCAACTACCCATTGCGCGGTGAAATCAAACGCTCGACCACCCCGTTTACCCGAGATGCTACTTTAATTGAAGCGGTGACGTACGGGCCAAGCAGAGGTGAAGTCTGGGTGGATGCCCGTCTATTACCACTGCTTAACATCAAACTGGGCGATTTTATTGATCTGGGTGATAGTTCGCTTAAAGTCAGCCAAATTTTAGTCGAGGAGCCCGATGGTAGCTCTTACTCATTCTTTGGTGCGCGGGTGTTAATGAATTACGCCGACATACCAGCAACTGGGGTTATTCAGCCAGGCAGTCGAGTCACCTACCGCTACCTTATGGCCGCCAATGAGCAGCAAGGTTTTTCTGAATATAAGGCGTGGCTGGAACCTCAGCTTGATATCCATGATCGGTTGATTACGCCCGATGAGGCACAAGCGAGTATTGCTGACACCATGGACAAGGGCCGACGTTTTCTCTTACTGGCTGGTAGTATTGGCGTAGTCCTTGCCAGTATCGCCTTGGCTTTAGCCAGCCATCACTTTGCCACTGGGCAGACCAANACCGTTGCGCTATTGAAGAGTTGGGGTATCTCAGCCTCCAGAGTGCGGCGCCTGTATTTTCAACAGAGTCTGTGGATGGGTGTGTTTGGCTCGTTGGTGGGCCTTGCGGTGGGCTTTTTGTTTCATCACCTATTGCTTGCCATTGTTAGAGAATGGTTGCCCATTGAACTGCCCATGGCCGGTCTGCGCCCATGGATAACAGGCATTGCAACTGGATTGTTGTGTCTGGTGGGCTTTACCCTGCCGGCACTATGGCACTTGCCGTCACAGTCACCACTTGCCGTGCTGCGCCAAGATATCGTATTGAAACCACTGAGCTCTGCAGTACGAGTGATACTGGGGGTTACTGCGATTGCTGGGCTGTTGTTTTGGTACAGCAACAATATCTACCTGACCTTGGCTATTCTTGCTGGTTTTGGTGTGACGGCGCTAGCCTCTGTGGTTGCCGGGTTATCACTTCTGCGCTTGGCCATGAACTACGGACAACGCCTTGGCAGTGTGTGGCGTTTAGCCTTGGCCAATCTTTGGCGCAGGCGCTCGCAGAGCTTAATTCAAATGGTTGGCTTTTCAGGCGCTATTGCGCTGCTAATGATCATGGTTGTGGTGCGCACATCGCTCATTGACCAGTGGCAGTTTCAATTGGCTGAGGATGCGCCTAATCATTTTTTGGTCAATGTGGCGCCCTATGAACTGGAGGGTGTCAGACAATTAGTGGATGACAACGAACTGGAGACAGCCGGTTGGTATGCCATGGTTCGAGGAAGAATGACCGAAATAAATAACCAGTTGATTACAGAGTCTCAAAAAGACCGTCATGAATCTTTCCGTCGTGAGCTCAATCTAAGCTGGACAAGCGAATTACCAGAGGGTAATAAAATAGCCAAAGGGCAGTGGTGGGATGCTGACGTTCTCGCTGCGTTCAGTTCCAAAACCAACGCCAAAGGCCAGCGCATAGCGCCTGTGTCTCTAGAGGATGAACTTGCCGGCGAGCTGGGGTTGGAGTTGGGTGACCATATTACTTTTAGTGTTGGTGGCTTAGTTTTTGAAGCTGAGATGATTGGTACCAGAACCCTTAATTGGGACAACATGACGCCCAACTTCTACTTTTTGTTTCCAGAAGGCATGCTTGAAGAGTATCCGCGTACCAGCATGACCAGTCTGTATATTCCCCCCCAAAAGAAACTGTTGGTGAACGACATATTACGAAGCTTTCCCACCGTACAAGTGATTGAGCTAGACAAAATTATCGATCGAATTCGCACCATCGTCGCGCAAGTGACACGAGGTCTGGAAGTAATGACATTGCTTATTTTAGGGTGTGGCATCTTGGTCATGTTCTCTGCGGTGAGTTTGTCCATGTCTGAGCGTTTGCAGGAGAGCGCTATCTTGAGGACCCTCGGGAGTTCTAGGCGCTTGATTTTGGGCATTCAGCTCATTGAATTTAGCACCCTGGGTGTTATGGCTGGCCTACTAGCTAGCGCCGGCGCTGAATTTTCGGTGGCAATGCTGCAGCGTTTTATGTTTGATCTGCCGTTTTCGATGCATCTGTGGCTGTGGTACACAGGGCCCATCATAGGCGGTTTATTGGTTGGTCTTCTGGGTGTGGGATATAGTCGTAAAGTGGTAGTCCAACCACCCCTTGAGGTGCTAAGAAGTTTGTAGTGGTTACCTGCTAAGATCTATTTTAGCGGTAGCTGAATACTGAAGGTGGTCTGTTGGTCTGCTTCGGACATAACCGCAATTTGGCCTTGGTGCTGCTCGGTGACAATGAAGTGAGTAAATGACAGGCGCTGCTCTGCTTCATACTGACTCGCCTCGCTATCGTCGGCGGTAAAAGACTCAAACAAATATTGCTGGTCTTGGTCACTGACCGATTGACCATTGTGTTGAAAACGCACCCACAAATCATCGTAGAGTTGGTTAACAGAGATACGGATGCAGGGGACATGATCTAAATCTTCAATCTTCCCCAGTGCCGTGCAGGCATGTCTAATCAGACTTAGAAAAACCTGCTGTAGCTCAGTGCTATAACAGGGTAGGTCAGGCAGATTCTCGGCATACTCACGTTTAAACTCAATATCCTGAAAGCGCAGACCCGCAGTTACCGACAGCACATCCTCAGCTAACTCTACACTGTGCTCGATAATGTCACGGATGCTTGCCATCGACTTCGCGTCGCCACCACTGCCGGAAAAGTCTAATAAATTCTCGATCACTGATTTGGCTTGTTGGCCTCTAATTACCCCATCTTCCAGTGTTTCCCGCAAACCAACAGCATCAAAGGGTTCATCGATCAATCCTTGGCGTACAGTCTTCACTGACTTAAGCATTGCCCGCAGCGGAATATTAATGTCATGCGCCATGGTAGATGCCATTTCACCCATTAACGACATTTTGTCCTTTTGCACTAACATGGTCTCAGAGTTTACTTGCTGGGTAATATCATCAATCAGTAAAACAACACCAGTGACAGATTGATCTTTGAGAGGATAAATAGTGATATTGAAATGGTACTGGCCGCGCTGACTATGCTTTATGGATACTGCCGACTGTTTTTTATGTGCTTCAGCAATTTGCTGAGGCGTAACCGTAATCTCTGCATAGGACTCCCATAAATCTCGGCCAATAACGGCATCTGCCTGCAGGCCTGAAATCTCCTCTGTGCGCGGGTTCCACTGGGTTATCTGGTTGTCTTTATCCAGACCAATTAGCATCAATGGCATGGATTGGAGAATCTCAGTGATATAAGACTCAGACTGACGCAATTGCGCAGTAGTGCTTAAATGCTCGGCAATTTCATCGCCCAAGGCTTGATTGCTTTCTTTGAGCAGGCTGTTGGACTCATTCAGAGTGGCGGTTCTTTCCACCACGCGCTTTTCTAACTGTGCGCGAATTTCCTCTAGCTCATGGTTGTATTGGTGCGCCTCGCGACGACTGAAAAACAGGCGAATAACCATAAACAACAAAGCAATAATGAAAATGCCACTAGAAAAATTAGCAATATACTGCCAATTAGTTGACCCATCGGTCTCTCTGAACAGCCAAAATATATCAGTATCGGCAGTGGCAAACTGACTGAATAGGAGGCAACTTAGAGTTAGTATTTTTTTCATAGTAAACATTATGACAAAGGTAGCGTCCGAAACATAGTTCACATTATTTTGCCGGCAGCGCATGTAGTCTAGGATGGCTTTAGTCTAGCATTACTAAACACTACTTGGCGGCAATAATCTGCGCATAAATAGTTGAGCTGCCATCGCTGTTTAGTAGCAGGACATCATAATCATCGCGCCTATTACCCATTTCCATGCCCGGAGAGCCCATCGGCATGCCGGGGGCGGCCAGGCCAATGGAGCCTCCGGGTGGGTTGGCTAAAAACCGTTGAACAATACCCGCCGGTATATGGCCTTCAAATACAAAACCGTCTTTAGAAATACCGGTGTGACAAGACTGATACTGTGGCAATATCCCGCTCTTAGTTTTCATTTGGCTGAGACTATTAGTGTTGTGTGCGGTAATTTCAAAACCTGCATGTTCGGCATGGTCGATCCATTTTTGGCAGCAGCCACAGCTGGGGCTTTTATACACATCCAGTAGAGGTGCCGCGTCTGAATTCACGGAGGCCTCTGTGGTGGCCGCGTTATCGGCGGCATTTGCTGTCCCTGATAGCAACAGAATTAAATACCCCGTGACTAATAATTTATCGGACAAGTAACTCATGACAAAACTCCCTGTTTGATTGGACTCATAGATGAGTACGATTTACACCGGCGTATAGATTAAGGCAACTAATCCCAGGTGAACAGTTTTTTATCCATTATTACTCCAAATACCAAAGTACGTAAAAGGTGAAACCTAAAAGTCTATCAACTAAACTTACGTTACCGTTTGAGAGAAAATACCTGTGACCACAATCCCCATTATTAATGTCGCCTTGGCTTTCATACCCGTTTTGGTAGTGTTGATTGTCATGTTTCGATGGTCATTAGCCATCGGTGATAGTTTTGTTGCGCTGGGGCGCATGTTGATTCAATTAATTGTCATCGGCTATGCACTAACCTGGATTTTTGTACTGGATTCCCCGCTGCTGGTGTTAGCTCTGCTAAGCGCTATGCTGCTTATTGCCAGTTCTATCGCTCTCAGGCCCGTCGCAGACAGCAAGACTCAGGGTGACTATGGGCGAGCCCTGTTTTCTATTTCATGCGGCGGTGGGTTAACCTTGGCGTTTATCACCTTATTTGTGCTTACCCTCGACCCTTGGTACAAAGCCAACACCATGATCCCTCTGGCAGGAATGATCTTTGCTAGTTCAATGAACGCAGTGAGTGTTGCCGCGGAGCGCCTCTACATGGAAATCGACCATGGCTCACCACCCACCATTGCGCGCAATCAAGCCTTTAAAGCGGGCTTAATTCCCATTTTCAATAGTTTGTTAGCGGTGGGTTTGGTGTCACTGCCGGGCATGATGACCGGCCAAATATTATCCGGTGTCTCACCGTTGATTGCAGTGCGCTATCAAATTGTCGTTATGTGCATGATTACCGGTGCCTCAGGAATGTCAGCGGCGCTGTATCTCTATCTTCAAGGTAAAAAACAGCGCGCCATCAGTGGTAGTTGAGCGCCAATTTATGAGGAGCAACTCACCGATATAGTCTCGGCCCAATCAGGAGGTAACCCGGCATAATGCTCGGCCTGTGGATGCTCTTCAAAAGGATTTTGAAGGACATCAAGTAGCAGGTTAACCTCTGAATAGTCACCTTTTTCCGCCTTTTCAATCGCTGCCTGAGCCATATAATTGCGCAAAATGTATTTTGGGTTGGTCTTAAGCATTGCCTCCGAACGGTCATTGTCTGACACTGACTGTTGACTCAAACGTTCTACATAGAGCACAGCCCAGACATCAAAAGCCTCTCGGTCCACGAACAGATCACGAACTGCTTGCCGGGGTTCAGAGAAATAACACAACTGCCTAAAAAACAAAGTGTAATCCACCTGATTTTCCTCCATCAACGCTAACAGGCTATTAATAAGAGTCTCATCATTGTCAGCGTAGTGCAGCAATCCCAACTTAGCGGCCATAAGATCACGATAGTGTTGCAAAAAGGTAGGCTCATAATGTTTTAGTGCGGCTATCAGCGTCTCTGAGGGCAACAATGTCATCAGTGATGTGGCCAGTGCATTTAAATTCCAAAGGCCAACTGAGGGTTGGTTTTTAAACGAGTAACGGCCGTTGGCATCAGAATGATTACAAATGAAACTGGGATTATAAACATCCAAAAACCCAAATGGGCCATAATCAATCGTGTCCCCCAATATGGACATATTGTCAGTATTCATCACCCCATGAGCAAAACCTACCGCCTGCCAGTGAGCAATCATTTTGGCTGTTTCAGTGACAGTGTGATTGATCAGATTTGCATACCGTAAATCCTCATCAGCCCACTCAGGAAAATGCCGAGCAATCACATAGTCAGCCATTGCCTTAACAGCCTCAGGCTGATTGCGATAATGGAAGTGCTCAAAGGAGCCAAAGCGGATATGGCTGCGAGCAACCCGACACACCATTGCTGCACTCTCTACTTCTTCACGATAAACCGAGGTGTCGCTGGTTACTAAGCACAACGCTCTGGTGGTGGCTATTTTCAAGCCATGCATGGCTTCTGAGCATAGATACTCGCGAATACTTGAGCGCAATACTGCACGCCCATCGGCGAACCGAGAATAGGGGGTAGCACCAGCCCCTTTCAGTTGAATGTCCCAGAGTTGCGATCGCCCGTTGTTATCATCAACTGCCAGTTCACCCAGCGTCATGGCACGGCCATCCCCTAGCTGCCCTGCCCAAACACCAAATTGGTGGCCCGAATACACCAGCGCTATGGGGTGAAAGCTAGTTTCTGCAAGATCTCCCGCCATTAGACGCAGCATTGCGGGTTCAGTCATAGACTCAGGGTTTAACCCCAGCTCTAACGCTAATGAAGCATTGCTACTAACCATTACAGGATTATGCAGGGGGCTTGGCGCCACTAGGCTGCAATGCAAGTCGTCTTGATCTTTAAAGCGATCAAAAAAAGTGGTTTGTAAGTCCCATGTAAGGGGTGCGCGCTTATCGATCATAGAATTACTCAACACCTTNAAGGCCAACATTTTGCCAGCTAATTCTGGCTAAATTATCTGCATGTAGACTACTTATGTACAGCCAGTCCTCGGTTTCCAATGCGCCAGTATTCGTGTGGTGCACACCCTCAGGGTCTTGCAATGACGTCAGTACCTCACCGTCGCCAGTGATGGCAAAAATATGGCTATAAGGTACTGCCTGAGGCCGCATAAAAGGTGGAAAGCGCTGAAAAATCTTACGCACTAAAGGCGACATGGACAGATCATCCAGTGGCTTGCTNCGCGGCGACACCAGTCCTACCCAAAAGCGCCCGTCGCGCCCGCGCACGACATTGTCGGGGAACCCTGGCAAGTTATCGATCAAAATCTCTGATTGGCCGGCTTTGTCACCCTGCAACCAATACTTGTGAATGCGGTAAGACCCGGTTTCATTAACCAACACAAACTGACTGTCAGCATCCACCGCAACCCCATTGGCAAAGTTAAGCCCATCCATTAGTAGTTTGGTGGACTTATCGGCGGGGTCATACACTAAAAGACGGCCATGACCGCCGTGCTCCATGGTATCCAGTAGGCTTGCTGCATAGGTACCACCATTTGACTGAGCACCAAATTTGGTCGAGGCATCGCTAAAGTAAATTTTACCATCNTCAGTGACATCTAAATCATCGGCATAATCAATATCAGTCCCATCCACCGTGCGAGTCAATACTGAAATATCGCCAGCGGGGTCAACCTTTAACAGCCCTTTGTAGGCATCCGCTATGAGCAAGTTATTGTCAGCGTCAAATACTATACCCAGCGGGCTACCACCAGTATTGACCCATTTTACCTGCTCACCGGTTTGTTGGTGATAGCGCACAATCCAGCCCTCGCGAGTAGCGGCATACACCTCGTCATTAAGAAGTGCCAAGCCTTCTGGTCCATGCGTATCTGGCAAGTTAATAATCTCAATGGCATCCAGTTTTGTATTTTTCTCAAAATCACCCACAAAGCCTTTGTCTAGGGGTGCTGCCCAACTAACCGGTTCCACAGGAACGGGCCAAAACAGTAAATAAGCCACTAAAACAGTTATGGCTACTAGTATTTTTTTCAACATCCTCAAGCCCTCTTTTGTTGTTATTATAAAGAGGTAATGGTGCGCTACTGGAACGGGTTAATCAACCTCGACTGTTTCGCTTGGAGTGCTGTCTCTGGTGGGGTAAAATGCGCGCTATTACAAAGCTGTCAACTGNTCAGTTCACCATCGAAAGGTAGCCATTAGTCTCATGGAAGTTAACCCCATTTACACCGCTTTAGATGATCTGCAAACACGTACTGACGTGCTGAGGGGGTATCTTTGACTACGAAAACCGCAAAGATCGTCTGGCTGAAGTAGAGCTAGAACTGGGTGAGCCAGATGTTTGGAATAAACCGGAGCAGGCTCAAGAGTTGGGCCGCGAACGCGCCTCGCTAGAACTGGTCGTCAAAACCATTGAAGATCTAGATTCGGGGGTGTCTGATGCCCGCGAACTGCTGGGCATGGCGGTGGAAGAGAATGATCAAGATACCGTAGCAGATGTTGAAGCAGAAATGGCCGCGCTTGAAACGCAGCTCGCTAAACTTGAATTTCGGCGCATGTTCTCAGGGGCGATGGATGAAAACAGCGCCTTTTTAGAAATTCAGTCGGGCTCCGGTGGCACCGAGGCACAAGATTGGGCAGAAATGCTCTTGAGAATGTATCTGCGCTGGGCTGATGACAAAGGGTTTAAAGCAGAACTTTTAGAATGTTCGGCTGGGGATGTTGCGGGTATCAAGAGCGCCACTGTTGAAGTGACTGGCGAATATGCCTTTGGTTGGTTGCGCACCGAGATTGGTGTGCACCGTTTGGTGCGAAAATCACCTTTTGACTCGGGAAATCGCCGCCACACATCCTTTGCGGCAGTGTTCATCTCGCCAGAAATTGACGACAACATTGAGATTGATATTGACCCATCTGACGTGCGCACCGACACCTATCGTGCATCGGGCGCCGGCGGGCAGCATATTAACAAAACCGATTCTGCGGTGCGACTTACTCATGGCCCCAGTGGCGTAGTGGTACAAAGTCAGAGTCAGCGGTCGCAGCATCAAAATCGAGACAAATGTTGGCAGATGTTGCGTGCTAGACTCTATGAGTTAGAAGTGAGCAAACGCCAAGAGGCCGCTCAGGCNACAGAAGATACTAAATCTGATATTGGATGGGGTAGCCAAATCCGATCCTATGTATTGGACGATGCGCGTATTAAAGACCTGCGTACCAATATAGAAACCCGTAATACCCAGGCAGTACTCGATGGCAAATTAGATCCATTTATTGTCGCATCGTTGAAAGCGGGATTGTAAATTCCACAATAATTAAGACACCGATAACCAAAATAGACAGGGTACACATGACTGATCAACATGACGAAAACAAACTCATTGCCGAACGTCGCGCAAAACTTGATGAACTGCGAACACATGAGGGCCCAACCTTCCCTAATCAGTTTCAGCCCGCTAATAGCGCCGACGAACTACAAACGGGCTTTGGTGAGCAATCCAAAGAACAACTGGAGGCACTGGCAAAGGTTGTTTGCATTGCTGGCCGAGTAATTCGTAATCGCGGTGCTTTTATTGTTGTGCAAGACAGTTCGGGTCAAATTCAGCTGTATGTGACAAAAGAGGCACGACCCTTTGCTAAGTCATTAGATCTGGGCGACATTGTCGGTATTACCGGAGTACTGCATAAGTCAGGTAAGGGCGACTTGTATGTGCAAATGGACGAATATTTACTACTGACTAAAGCGCTGCGACCACTCCCGGACAAGTTTCATGGTCTGGCGGATCAAGAAATGCGCTATCGCCAGCGCTACGTTGACCTTATTGTTAACCCTGACGTGCGTAATACCTTTCGTATTCGCTCTAAGGTGGTCGACTTTATTCGACGTTACCTCAATGGTGCTGACTACCTAGAAGTTGAAACCCCGATGTTACAAGTCATACCCGGCGGCGCAGTGGCGCGTCCTTTTGTGACTCACCACAANGCGCTCGATATCGACATGTATTTGCGGATTGCCCCAGAGTTGTATCTCAAGCGTCTTGTAGTTGGTGGTTTTGAGCGCGTTTATGAAATTAATCGCAACTTCAGAAATGAAGGTCTATCTACGCGGCATAATCCTGAATTTACCATGCTCGAATTTTACCAAGCCTACGCCGATTTTAATGATCTTATGGACCTTACAGAAGATATGTTGCGCAAAATGACTACCGAAGTCTTGGGTTCGACTAGGGTCGTCAATACCGTAAGAGATGCGGATGGGGAAGTTCAAAGCGAGACTCATTACGACTTTGCCGAGCCTTTTATTCGTCTGTCGGTATTTGACTCAATTTTACAGTACAACCCTGACATTAGGGCAGAAGAGCTAAGCGATGAAGTGGCTGCGCGTAAGATTGCTACCGACTTGCATATTCCGCTCAAAGATATCTGGGGTCTGGGTAAGGTCCAGATTGAAATATTTGAAAAAACCGTTGAGCATCTATTAGAACAGCCAACATTTATCACCATGTATCCGGCTGAAGTGTCACCCTTGGCGCGTCGTAATGATGATGATCCTTTCGTTACTGATCGATTTGAATTTTTCGTCGGTGGTCACGAAATCGCTAATGGATTCTCAGAGCTCAACGATCCAGAAGATCAAGAAGCTCGCTTTAGGCAGCAGGTGGCAGAGAAAGATGCTGGTGATGATGAGGCTATGCACTTTGACGCAGACTATATCCGGGCACTAGAGTATGGCATGCCACCGACCGCGGGCGAGGGAATAGGTATAGACCGTCTGGTAATGCTACTCACTGATTCATCCTCTATTAGAGACGTATTGCTCTTCCCGCATATGCGGCCGGAGTAACCGTTACCGTGACTATTAGTTTAAAAAGCCCGCGTAAGTGGGTTTTTTAATGGGCNGGACCTAACCAATGAGAAATCCTGTTTGTATGGTCAATGTGAGCCTTATACAACATTCTTAAATATTAAATGGCGGTCTAGTGCTCGACGTCATGTCCTAATTACTTTGGCCTGAAAAACGCTTTCAATCCCTTAAAAACATNCACTTAGTTGCTTTAAAGAATGCAAAGATGCTTTTGCTACTCGTTACCAGTTTTCGGTAAATGGCTCTCTTTTATCTATGCCAATTTTAATTATGGTGGGG
>JGI24539J26755_10000057_pt1 | contig 43848 bp, 48 predicted proteins | sample NorSeaMetagenome_2_FD_26755 | JGI IMG/M metagenome (IMG submission 26755) | reverse complement strand
TATACCATAATCATTTAATTTGATATCATAATAATTCGCAAAAAAATTAATCATCATAATTGTAAAGATAACTCCTATAAATCCACCAATAGCATATAAAATTGGCATAAATTCGCTGAAATCCATAATAATATATTATTATATATATTATTTATTATTTATAAAACAATAAGATAATGGAACTATATTTTTATAATCTTTAATTACATATTTTATATATTTATTATTTTTTTTATTATCAAATTTATGTATTGATAATGAATTATGGTTATTTACCCAATGAAATTTATTTATAAATTGGTTTGTTATATTTGTATTATTTTCTTTTAAAAATAATACAAATCTAATTATTCCAGAATAATTAGATTTTTTTAAGAGAGAATATTTTTTTGCTAATTCTAAATTTGCAAAATAATAATATGCTCCAAATGAACATGATGTATTTTGTTTAAAAATACCATATTTCAATATATATTTTAAAGTATAATGGTCACATCCATAGTATGCTATTATTGGTGTTTCATATGAGAGATTATTTTGTTTTTTTAAACAAATAAATTCTGGATAATGTAAAAAAAAATCAGTTAATGATGGTTTTATATTATAAATATTCATAAATGATTTATAATTTATAATTTCTGATATTGAAATCCAATAAAACTTTTTATTATTTGATAATTCAATAGTATTTGAATTATTATATTTAAACCATAACATTGCTCTATTTGCATGATTAATAAAACCGTTATATTCTAATTGTGATTTATTGAAAGTAGGATTAATAATATTTATTATTTCTTTTAATGATGAAATTTTACTTATTATTTTAAAAGATGAAAAATCTTGTATTAATGGCCAATTAAGTATTTTATTTTTTTTATATAAATTAAATACAAGAAAAGGATTATTATTATAAATAATAATTTGATAAATACAAATATCAATAGAATCAGGAGAATATTCTAAAAAATGTTTCTTTTTTTTTAACTTAGATATTGGATAATATGATGTAAAATCAAAAACATCAGGCATAATATAACTATTATATATTTTTAATTTTTATTAGGTTTATGTTTGATATTATCTTTTAACGTTTCTTGTCTATTTTCTAATATATAGTTTGTTACATCATCTGTGTCTATATTTGGAAATTTTTCAAAATATTTATTTAAACATTCCATTATATGTTTTTTACTCAAAGATGATTTGACTTTACTTTGTGAATATACAATTTTTCCATCTGTAATATCAAAACAATCAATATCATTTGTTTTCATAATATTTACCAATATTTCTGAATATTGTTTTAATTTTGCCCTTCTCTCTTTTAATTCTTTTTGATATAGTTTGATTTCTTTTTCTATTTTTAAATATGATTGTATTGTTTCAATTAATTGTTCTTTTGTGCTCATTAATGTATTTATATATATTAGTATTTAAATTAATTAAATAAATTTGAAATAATATTTGTAATATATATATTATAATAATTAATACTTTTATGAGCTGAAATAATATTAAAAGCGCATTTATTATTTATCAAAAGCAGTATCTTTTAATATTGTTACTTCTTTTGCGATTGTTTTAATTATTTTATTATCACTATTATTATCTCCGATATCTGTAATATTTTTTACCATATCTATATATTTTTGCGTGCCATTATTTGATGTGTTCCAATCTGGGTTTTGTATTTCCCATTCTTTAATTTTATTTATTTGTTTTTTTGCAACAGTATTAATTGCATTTTTTAGTAAATTATTATTTTGATTATCTTTTTCCCATGAATTATTATCTTTAACATAAAGTATTTCTCTCTTTAAATCACTACAATGTATAGGACGTTTATGTAAATCTAATTGTTTTAATTCTCTAATAAAAATACTACTCATACCATCAATGTATCCTTTTTGTCTAGTTTGGTCTAAATCTGTTATATCTAATTGTAAATTTTCTATAAATTCATTTAAATTTATTGCATCTTTACATTCTTCATTTAAAAATACTTGCAAGCTAAACTTATTATTAATAGTTGTATTATTTCCGATTTTAGGTATTAAGTCTTTAATCATATCTCTCATTTCTTGATTTTCAGTTATCATTGTTTGATTATGTTTAACTAAGCTATTTATAACATCCGTTAATGTTTCTATATTTTTAGAATTTTCAGAATTTTCAGAATTTTCAGAATTTTCAGAATTTTTAGAATTTTTAGAATTTCCAGAAATTACATGATTTTCAGAATTTTCAGAATTTTCCGAAATTTCATTTTTTTTTGATGAGCATTTTATGCCATCTCTATTTTTGTGACGGTTTAAGCTTTGTATATGCTTGAATGATTTGTTGCATATGCTGCAAACATGCTCTGGCATATAATGCTCATTAGGGCTCATCAAATGTTTTTTTGTTTTGCAATGTTGATTAAATAAATATTTTTTGACACAGGAATAGTTACATTTTTCGCATGTATATATTTTAGTGTTCTGACTGACCTCTTTTTTTGCATATTTCATAATATTAGGGCTCAAAAAAATATGCTTAAATTATTTTCAAAAAATCATAAAAAAAATATTTCAGTTGGTAACAAAAAAAAATGTAAAAAAATGGAATTTAGAGCATTATGGTCATGTAGGATTTTTACACGATTTTTTCAAATTATTTTCTCGATTTTCGATTTTGGACATTTATTTTTTGTCCATTTTCCAAAAATCGATTTTAAATTTGAAAAAATCGTGTAAAAATCCTACATTACTGAAAATTAATTTATATTAATTATTGTAGTGTTTTATTATGATGTATGGTATAAATATTTGTTAATGAAAAAATTGTTAGTTTCTCAGTAAGAATATGTAGTAAGTTTTTAAAAATAAAAAGATAAATAAAAAAATGAATATATTATATTATTTGTGTATAATATATGCAAGCATTTGATGGATTTTTGTATAAAACAAAGAATCTACCGGATTTAAATGAAGAAGCTCTTCAGAAAAGAATACAAAATCAAAGTCGGGTTCCTTCATCATTATATACAATGACATTTAGTTCATTAAATAGAACAATAAATAATAAAAACGAAGGAGTAAAACATGGTTCATATCAAAGATATTTAGACGATAAAAAAGGAAAACAAATTAGCCAAGTTGTAAATGTAGTGGCTGATAGTGCAAAACAAGGAAATAAGCGAAAAGCATACACTATTACAAGTTATAATTTTGATTGTGATTGCGGATTAAATGACGAAGTAATAGAAGATGCAACCGATTTATTAGAAGAAGGAGATGAAGAAGGAGATGAAGAAACAGTTGATGATGGTATTACATTTGCAAACTAAAAAATATTAAAATATAATAAACTAAATTATAAATTTTATGAAAATAATAAAGAACCAAATGGGCTATTGTATGGTAATAAGATAGGTTTTTGTTTTAAAATATCTCTTATTTTTTTGGATACATATTTCTTGTCAATAACAACTTCAAAATTAAATTTTTTAAACCATTCTAATGCCATATAATAATTGCCTTCAAATCCAACGTGTTTTCCCCATGAATTCTCAACTAAGAAACCATTAGTATTTCCTTTATCAAAGTTATAGCCTTTAATAACTACAGCATGTTGTGGTACTGATATTCTATATTCTAGTGAATCACATTTATTTATTATATTATCAAAACCAAATATATCTTTATAATTAAATGCATTTTCATCTAGAAATCCAAATTTATTTGATATAAATTTATTTGGGTCCATTCCAACCCATAATGCATCGTCATTGTCTATTGATTTTTTAATTCCTTGAATCATAATATCATTTGGTACATTTATAAAATTTACATCTTTATCTCCAAAAATATTATATAAACTATCTATATTGTACAATTTATAAAATGGTTTATCTTGGCAAGGATAATTAATTAAACAAATTTTATCATCAACATTATATGGAACATGTTTTTTATAAAAATTTAATGGAGTAACATTTTTTATAGATTTAAAAACTTTTTTCCCTTTCTTTGTTTTAGTATAATAATCCCATGTAATATTTTTAGGAGGTTCACCTAAAAACATAGTCAATATTTTATAACATTCATTCAATATATCTGTTAAAATTTTTGATTTATTTTTATTTAATTCATTTTTATTCATATTTCTAATATTAAATGCAGAAACTTTTAAAAAATCATTAAAAAAACTATTTAATTGTTCAGAATTTTCACTATGATAATGGTCATCCATATTTGACTTAGGTATAATACCATATTTATTAATTAAATTAACAAACATATTCCATTGACCACCGTCATTTGTCAAATTAGTTAGTAAATATACTAGTTTATCATCTTTAGTATGGTCAATATCTATTGTATTTATAATATAATTTAAAAAGAAATTTGCTTTTTCCAATTTATCATAGAAAAAAAGGTAATTCTGACTGAATTCAAAATTATCAAGATTATATTTTTTTATCATTTTATACCTCATTAAATTTAAAAATGCAAATAACCAACATCTACCACTGTATTTTTGGTCTGTTGCATTTAAATTTAAATCTATATCTATAAATTTTTTAAATTTATTACTTTGATTTTGTGCATAATCTGATTTAATTAAAAGTTTTTTAAAATCATCTTTTGTATTTACATTTTTAAATACTTTATTTGCTGGAATTTTATTAAATTCTTCACTAAAATAATTTATATTTTTTATATTAATATGATTCCCCTTTTTTTTATTTTGCCTTTTTCTGCTTTGATTTTTTTTATATCGTTTATTAGTTTTATTTTGTTTATTTTTTTTGCTACTGGTTGTTAGTTTATTTTTTCGTTTTTTTATTGTTATATTACTTTTCATTAATATAACAATATATTAATTTTTATAAAATAAACGTAAAATTAATTCTCTTTTTACACCAGATAATTTTAATTTATTTTCTTTTAATTTTTCTTTAATTTGGTTTATTGTATGTTTCTTAGAAAATAGTTCCATTTCATCAGTCCATTCTAAATTATTATTATTTTCTTTTAAATTTTGTTTTATAGCTTTATTTTCTAGTTGTTTATAATGTGTGCTACAAATATCACCATATTTAGATTCGAACCCTTTTTTATTACAATAAGTATCTTTGTTTTTACCGGAAATAAATTTATGATTACATAGTTTATGCACCATTACAACAGAATCTGGTGTATTAACACCAAATATTTTTTGAACATTATCATATATAGGTATATATGGAATCAATCTATTTTGAATAGTTCTACAATATGGACATATAATTTGATAGGGAGCTAATCTTTTAGTATTATTTCTTGAATTATTTTTATGTTTTTGAGAGAATATTTCTTTATATAATGGTAAATAATTAAATTTATGTTTACAGTGTAATGTTATATAATTTTCAGTTAATGCTGATTTATTTATTAAACAAATATTGTTATTATTATCTGAATTATCTTCATTTTCAGATAAATCATTAATTTCAGAGAAAAAATCAATATTACCTTCTATTAAATAATTCATATCATAAATATATTTTATATCTTTATATATATTTATATGTCTTATCAGCAATGGGGAAATAGTATCTGGTTTTTATTTCATGGATTAGCACACAAATTAAAAGAGGAACACAAAGATATAGTACCAGATATTGTAAATTCTTTTTATGAGATAGCATATAATTTACCCTGTGATTACTGTTCAAAACATGCAATTAGTGTACTAAGTAGATGTAATTTAACTAATATATCTACCAAAGAACAATTAAAAGATTTTTTATGGAAATTTCATAATATAGTAAATCATAAATTAAAGAAAGCGAATTTTACAAAAGAACAACGTGATGAATTATATGAAAAAATAAATATTGATAATGCAATTTATAATTATAAAAAAACAATGACAATGAGTATAAATAATGAAAGAGCAATGATGGGATTATTTAGAAGAAAGGAATCTATAAAAAAATTTACTATATTTATGACTATGAATAGATATAAATTTGCTTAAGAGATAAGTTGCCCATTTTTATAAACCGAACAAACAAATTTTTGTTTAGAAGGTTTGCTACATACTGTACGATTACTTTTTAATTCATCAAAATATAAAAATTGAGAAAGGTCTGTATATCTAAACAATGAATACCACAATGCACCAAATACTAATCCAACGCATAATCCTAACATACAACCTAAGAAATCATTACATCTTTTCATTACCTTAGAATATGTATCAATACCAAATAAACATAAAAAGAAAATTAATACTCCATAATTAATGTTATTATTTGCTACCATAGGTAAAATAAGATACATCATTGTAAATGCAATAAAAACACTGGATGACGCAGGACTATTATAAGGATTACTACTTCCAAATAAAGAAAACATATTACAACTTAATGCTTCATTTGGATTACGTTCTTTTTTAATTAAAGACATTAAAATTAAATTAACACTAAAAGTAAGCAGTATACCTATTAAATAAAAAATACCTTTAATATCCAAATTAAATAATGAAAGCATTAAAATAAAAAAAGTAACTAAAATTGGAGATATAAGTGAGATTACATGAAGAACATTATTTAATGTTAGTTCTATTGCCATAATATATATATATAGGATTATATAATTATTCCTCTATAAAAACAATATCAAGCACATCATAAATATTGTCTACTTGTTTAAATTCAATATCTTTAATTATATCGTTATTTTCATATTTTTCCATAAATTTTTTATAATCTTTGTTATTTTCTTTTGGAAAAATAAAAGTTTTAACCCCAGCACGAATACCACCCAAAAATTTTAAATCTAAACCACCGATTGCTGTTATATTACCATGTAAGCAAATTTCTCCAGTTATTGCAATTTTATTTTTAATTTTTTTATTTGTAAGCAAGCTATATAATACAACAGTAATAGCAGTTCCAGCACTAGGTCCATCTTTAGGTGTGCTACCTTCGGGAACATGAATATGGATTCCCATATTTTTTAATTTTTCTTCATCAATAGAATTTTTATTTTTGGATTTATTTTTATTAAAAATATCCCAAGAAAGAGTTTTAGCGACTGTCATACTTTCTTTCATAACATCACCCTGCATACCTGTTAATTTTAATTCCATAAAATTAGAAGCTGGAAAGAATTTTGCTTCAATGGGTAAAACACCGCCCATACCAACAGCATTAGCCCATAAACCGCTAATTAATCCAATATTTGGTTGTGAATGAATTAATTTTTCTTTAACAATAATTTTATCTTTAAGATAAATATTTTGAATATCATCTTTTGTAATATTTATTGGAATAGATTTATCAGTATTTCTTAATAATAATAAATTAACTTCACCAATAATTTCAAACAATGTTTCTTTTAATTTTCTTACACCAGGTTCGCATGTATATTCTAAGATAATAAATTTAATAATTTCGTCATTAACTACAACAACATCAGTTAAACCCATTTTACTTAAAATTTCAGGTAATAGATAATCTTTTGTAATTGTAATTTTATCATCGAGAGATAAATGGTCAAATTTAACTCTATGAATTCTATCCAATAATATTCTATCAATATTTTCAACATCATTATATGAAAAAATAAATAGTGCTTTGGATAAATCTAAGTCTATACCTGCAAAATATTTATCTTGAAATGAATCATTTTGTGTAGAGTCAATTAAATGTGTGAGAATACCAATTATTTCTTTCCCATGTTCTGTTTTACTTATTTTATCTAATTCATCAATAAATATAATAGGATTCATACATTTTTTCTCAATTAGTATATCTACAATTCTACCCCACGTTGAACCAACATATGTATAATTATGTCCATCTAATATACTACCGTTAGATGATCCACCTATAGCAATAAATGCAAATGGTCTTTCTTCTCCTTCATCATTTTTTAAACAATTAGCAATACCTTTTTTTGCTAATGAGGTTTTACCAACACCAGGTGGTCCTTCAAAACCAAAACAATATCCACTTTTCTCTCCATTCATCCATTGTCCAATAATTCTCTCAATTTGTCGTTTAGCTTTATCATGTCCATGAACAGAATCATCCAGAATTTTGGTTACATCAGTCATGTATTTATTAATCTTACTTTTATTATCTAAGATATTTTTTGTTGATTCTTTAATTTTAATAAAAGAATCAGTATATTGACATTTTGTTAGTAAATTATTAATTTGTAATAAATATTCATTATCATTTTTAATTGATTCAAAAAAATCATATATTTGATTTAAAATTATTTTATTTGATTTGTTTGAATATGATAATTTATTATATACAAGTGAGTTAGACTTTATAAAAGAATTAATTATTGTAATGTATTTTATTAATTCATTTTTTTTACATTGTTTACAGTTTTCCAACAAATTATTATAAATTTTATTATTTAAGAATGTATTAGAATAATTTTCTAATAAATTTAAATTATTGTATATTTCAATATTAGAATAATTATTTTTAATAGGAAATATTTGAAAATTATTATCAACAACTGATATATTTTTAACAATATCTAAGAAAATAGTGAGAGAATCATTAATTGTATTTAATATTTGCTCTTCTCTAAAAATACCAAAAGGTATTTTTAACAATCCGTCTAAAAATTGTCTAGCCTTAGACCCAGAATCTTCTGCCTTTGCTTTTATTTCTTTTAATTTTAACATAGCCTTTTCTTTAACAGAATCAGATGCTTTCATTAAACAAATTTGTTGTTCCAGTGGTATTTTACCAGAATCATAATTTGATAGATTATTTGTATAATTAACCGTTTGTCTCATAGCATCTCTGAAATATTTTTTTACATTCCAAGGTAAACTATCATATAATAAAGTTTGTTCCTGAGTATCAATTGAGTTTTGCGAATCATTGCTCAATAAATCATATAGTAAATAAGCTAAATATTGATAATCGTGTTCATTCGATTTTAAAAGTAATTGAATAATAGTGGTTCTTTGTCCATATAGTTCATTAGATAAAAATTCTTTAGTAACTAATGATATAGTATTATTTTTGATAAGATGTACTTGATTGCAATAACCTATATATTTTTCGTATAAATCATTATAGTTGTAGATTAATAAATCTTTAAGTGTCAAACAAGAGACAAATCTATGAAATGAATCTGTATAAAATTCAGAATCTTGTGGAATATTATTAATAATATTATATAATTTATTTTTAACGTAATCAAAGTTCAAACAATCTAACATAATATCATCAACAATGCAGTAAATGATAAGTGTTTTTTTTTCTTCAGGATTTTGAATACAAAATTTCAATCCATATACTTTTGTTTGAAATGATTTGCTAGTTTTAGATAAATCAAAACAATCAAAGTTGTGTCCAATATCAATAATCATGAAATCTTCAATAATTCTGCTTTTTTTTATAATATTATATTCTTCTTTGCTAGATTCATTGTTCCAGTTTAAAACTTTGTAATTAATAGGATGAACATATTTTTTCATAATTTCATATTTTTCTTTTAATTCAGAATTGTTCGTTATTTTTGAATTACAATTCAAAATGGAATCTATATAATTATGACCTAAACATATATTAAATAAATCTTCTAAATTTTCAGTTCCAAACGTTTTAAATATATTAGATAAATCACTTGTTAAAATTTGTAAATCATCTAAAACATTTAAATTTGTGGAATCTATTAGTTTTGATAAATCTTTAAATATAGTATCTAATGATTGGATGCATAAATTTAATTCATTTGCGCTATAAATATCCATTATTTTGTATTTATTTACTGAAATAATTGTTTTTCTAATAATTTCTTGCATGTAAAAAATTTTATTATTAATAATATTAATATCACTTAATTTATCAGTTTCTATATCAGAATCATTGTTAATTGGTTTATCTAGTTTTTTTTTTGTCTCATTTTTATTTATATTTTTCATTCCATTAATTTTTGTGTTTTTCATGTATATTTTATACTGATTATAAATTTTATAATATATTTTAAAATATATTACAAAATATACAAAATATACAAAATATACAAAATATACAAAATATGAAAAATATATTATATTTAATATATTAAACATAAATTTATGAATATAATGAATGGGTATTCCAAGTTATTTCTCTCATATAATACGGGAACACAGAAATATTTTAAAAAAATTTTCAACGTTTGATGTTGGTGTAAGTAATTTATATCTAGATTGTAATTCGTTAATTTATGATGCAGCACATGAAATAAATAATGATGAAGATAATATAAATAAGAAAAATTCAGATAAAGATAATAAAATTATAAAATCTGTATGCAACAAACTAACTGCATTATTTAAATTAATTAAACCAATAAAAAAAATTTTTATTGCATTTGATGGGGTTGCTCCAGTTGCTAAATTAAATCAACAGAGAAGTAGAAGATATAAATCTTGGTTTCAAGAATCATTTTTAGATGAATACGATACAGATGAAAAAAATAAAATCCAAAATAAATGGGATACTATTGTCATTACTCCAGGAACACAATTTATGAATAAATTAGGAAAAAAAATAGCAGATACATTTAAAGATGCAAAAAAATACAATGTAGAAAATATAATGGTTTCAACTTCGAATTCTAATGGAGAAGGTGAGCATAAAATATATGAATACATAAGAAATAATAAAGAATATCATAAAAATACAAATACAGTCATATATGGATTAGATGCTGATTTAATAATGTTAACATTAAATCATTTACATATTGCACCAAAGATGTATTTATTTAGAGAGACACCTCATTTTATTAAAAGTATTGATAGCACATTAAATCCAAATGACAATTATTTATTAGATATACCATTGTTATCAAATACATTAAGTTTTGAATTAAATAATAATAAGATTCCGACAACAATGCAAGAGAAAAATAAAATATTTGATTATATATTTTTGTGTTTTTTCCTTGGAAATGATTTTTTGCCACATTTTCCAGCATTAAATATTAGAACAAAAGGAATTAATCGTTTAATGAACGCATATATACATGAGGTTGGGAGTAAAAATCAGAATATTCTAGATAATTATAACGAAAATATTAAAATTAATTGGAAAAATTTAAGAAAAGTAATAGTAAATTTAAGTAATTATGAATTAGAATATATTAAAGATGATTATAAAATTCGCAAGATTTGGAAAAAATCTTTAAAAAATCATTCAGGAACTATGTTAGAAGAGCTAATGATGGTGCCGTTAAAAGATATGAGTATAGAGTATTATATTAATCCATATAGTAAAGGATGGGAATATAGATATTACAAAGAATTATTTGATTTAAGTATTACAGATGAACATAAAAAGAATATTTGTATGAATTATTTGCAAGGACTTGAATGGGTAATGAAATATTATACAAATGGATGTGCTGATTGGCGATGGACATATAATTATGATTATCCACCACTATTAATAGATTTGATTAAATATATACCAATGTTTGATACAATATTTTTTAAAAAAACAGAGAGCAAAGCAGTAACTCCACACGTACAACTATCATATGTTTTACCAAGAAATAAATTAGATCTTTTACCAAAAAATATTTTTGAAAAGTTAATAGCTAAACTTGAAAAATTATATTCAACAGATTGTGAATTTAAATGGGCATTTTGTAGATATTTTTGGGAATGTCATCCTGTTTTACCTACTATTAAAATAGAATGGTTAGAAGAAATATGTAACTAATTATTTTATTAAAATAATTATTTTATTGTTAAACTAATTATTTATTTAAATAATTTATAATAGTTATAATTATAAAAATGACAGTTTTTTATTCAAATAAGCCAACATGGCATAAGTTATTTAAGATTGAAGAATTGAATATAGTTCGTCCATATTCAATACAAACACCTATTGATAATTATAATGATTATTCACATTATACTACAAATCCAATAAATAAATTAAATAAATGGACAAGAAATAATAACTGGAATGTTAAAAAAACAGATAATAATTATGATTTAAGTATTAGAATAATTAAATTTAAAAGTGATAGATTAATTAGTAAAGAGACATGTGAAAACAAAGATATAAAACAACATGCAATAGATATTGAGTATAATAATTATTTTAATATAAGTAAAATAACATATTCTCAAAATGGGTCATCACATAATAGAAAATTTAAAATATTTATAGAAGATGATGGGTTTTGTTTAGATAATATAGATAATTGTTGGTTTCATATTATACCTACAAAATGTATCAATGATAAAAACATATTTACAACAATAACAAATAAAAATATACATGTAAGTGAAATTTTAATGAGAGAAAATGAGAATAGTGAAGAAAACCAAGAAGAGCTTGTAAAAATAAAAAATCAAAATAGTGAAAATAGACTATTAAAATATAGAGCGTTATTTATTAAACCAATTGAATTAAAATTAACAAATGTTGAATTAATAGATGAAACGTTTAAATACACCGATATTTTAAAACATGTTCAAAGTTACTATATAGATATGGCAGATACATTTTCAAAGATAATTTATGATATTTATAGAATAGATGATATTATATTGAATATAAATGATTTAATCAAGAGGGATATTAATTTATCTAGTGTTTTAACAACGTTAGAAAATGAAAAATATGTATTAAATAATAAAATTTTAAAATTTTTAAATATATTCTATAAACAGTTATGTTCTATTAATGAATTAGAATTAAATATTATCAGTAATGAAAATGTTTATTCTAATATTTTAAGTGAAGTTAATTTAAATGATAAAAATCATATTAAACAATTTAATATTTTATTTGATATATTAAATGATATATTTTATAATTTAAATGAAAATTTAAATGAGATTACAGAATCTAGACATGTGTTAATAGATATGGGTTTTAGAGGATTGGATATAGGAAATGCGGAAGTTAATATAATTGAACAATTTAAGAAAGCGAGGAATATTTTAATGAATATAATAACAATATTTCAAACACACGATGAAAAATATTATCAAGACAAAATCTTTAACGAAACAATAAAAACTAATATGAATGATAACATAACATATAATGAAAATATTTATAATATAACAGATATGGAAAGCGATGATTTACCACAAATTAAAGAGTAATACTAATTAAGTTATTTCTAAGTTTAATTTTTTCGTAATTTTTTCTTTTTAGATTTTTTCTTTGTAGATTTTTTCTTTAATTTATTGTTTATTTTTTTTACTTTATGTGTTTTTCTTTTTTTATTAAATTTTTTATTTTTTTTAGTTTTTTTAGTTTTTTTAGTTTTTTTTAATTTTTTACTATGTTTTTTTCCACCTTGCATGTTATTTGTTTCATCATTAGCCGTTTCAGGAGGTGATTCAACACTAACCGTTTCAGGAGGTGATTCAACACTAACCGTTTCAGGAGGTGATTCAACACTAACCGTTTCAGGTGGTGATTCAACACTGGCCAATTCAGGTGATTCAATCTTTAATTCTTCTTGTTGTTCATTTATTTCATCTTTAATCGCAAGTGATTTATTATCATTAGTAATTGATTTTGTAACTTCATTATTTGTTTTACTTTGTGCATGTCTTTCACATTCTTTTTCATTTATTTTACTTTTAATTATTTGACATTGTTTTTTAAGCTCATCACATTGTGATTCTAAATTATCTAAGTTTTTATAAAGTCTTTTACATTGTTGTTTTTTTCCGTTAAATGGTAATAATTCTAACATTTTATTAAAATTCATATTTAAATTACCAAATAAATTTTGAGTATTTTTTATCAAATTGAAGTCAAAAACCCCAGTTTTTTTTGTATCTAGTTTATTTTCAGGCGAATTATTCATTATAATATAACAAAATATAAAATTAAAGATATAATTATATAAAATATATATGACAATGGAAGTTATTACAGAATTAACATTAGAAACATTTAAAATGTTGCAAAAAATGACAAATAAAACTATAATTATTAAATTTTCTGCAATATGGTGTAAACCATGTGAAAAAATTAAAGAACATGTAAATAAAAAATTTCTAGAATTAAATGATAATAGATATATGGTTATAGATTTGGATATAGACAAACAACCAGAGGTATTTACAAAATTGAAAGCAATGAAGATGATTAAAGGAATACCATCAATTTTAAAATGGGAAAATAAACCAAGGGATGAATGGTATATATCCGATGATAGTGTATCTGGTGGAGATTTTGAAAAGATTGATAAATTCTTTGATGCGTGTGACTAATAAGTGAAATTATGATAATAAGAAAAATGTGATAATAAGTATAAATATAATAATTATTAATAAATATTAATAATTATTATGGAGAATTTAGATTTAGATTTAGATAATTATGATTTAAAAGATTTATTAAAGTTATTTAAATTAGATTATAATTTTGGTAAACAAGAATTAAAGAAAGCAAAAAAAATAGTTATGCATATGCATCCAGATAAATGTAATTTATCTAAAGAATATTTTATATTTTTTTCTAAAGCATTTAAAATACTTTTTTCAATATATGAATTTAGGTGTCAAGGAGATAAAAGCCGTCCAACAAAATACATAGTAGAAAAGGATGAAGAAAAAGAATTATTATTAAAAGAAATAAGCACTAGTAAAAATTTTAATAAGATTTTCAATGAATTATTTGAGAAACATTATAGAGTGGAAGAAGATGTTGAAGGAGGATATGGAGATTGGTTAAAAGGTGCAAATGATTTAGATACAGAAGAAAAATCAGAAAATGTAAGAGATATGCATGAAAAATTTGAGTTAAAAAAAACTAAAGCGAGAGAATTGGTTGTAAAGAATGATATACAAAATATTCAAGATTTAGATAATTATAAAAACTTTTTAGGAGAACAACCAGAATGTTATTCTTCTGGTATTTTTTCATCATTAAATTATCAAGATTTAAAAAAGGCACATACAGAAACAGTAATACCGGTAACGAATGAAGATTATTTAAATAAACCAAAATTTAATAATATATATGAATTAAAGGAACATAGGGATGGACAAAATATTCGACCGTTATCAGATAAAGAAAGTTTAGAATATTTAAATAATAAGAGAGAAATAGAAAATAAGAAATGTGTAACAAGGGCATATAAATTAACAAAACAATATGAAGAAACAAAAAAAATAAATGACGAATGGATGCGTGGATTTAAGCAACTAAAAGATTGATAAAAATATACAATAATAATATAAATGAATTTAAAATCAATAAATATGAATGTAGTAATACTAATTGTTACAATTGTAATAATAAGTTTATTATATGGAGTTTATAAAAAGCAGACAAATAAAAGTGATGAAGAAAGACATTATGAATTAGTTAGGGAATATTTGTTGAATGATTCACCTTTAGCACAAAATAAAAATCCAATAATTTGGATACATTTAGATTATAAAATAAATGCAAGAGATTGGAAAAGTTTTAATTCAAGAAATACACGTAATTTAAATCAACCATATGTATATTTAACAATAAAATCAATTGTGGATAAATGTGGTAAAGATTTTAAAATATGTGTAATAGATGATAATACATTTGTTAATTTATTACCAAATTGGAATGTAGATTTAGAATTAGTTGCTGAACCAATTAAATCAAAATTACGAACATTAGCATTAATGAATGTATTAAATATATATGGTGGTATGCTTTTGCCTAGCACATTTTATTGTGGTAAAAGTTTGAAACCATTATATGATGAATTTACGAAAGATAATAAAATGTTTGTTGGTGATTCTATAAACAGGAATGTAACAGCGAATGACAATAAATTATGTGTAACAAATAAGGTTATAGGATGTAATAAAGACTGTAATATAATGCAAGGATATATAAATTATTTGCAAATATTAGTATCAAGTGATAATTCAGATGAATCTAATTTTCTAGGTTCACAAGACATGTGGTTGGAAAATAAGATGCGAGAGAAGAAAATAAATTTATTAGATTCAAAATATTTAGGTTTAACAACAGATGATGACAAAATAATAACATTAGATAATTTATTATCAGAAGGATTTACAGATTTACATACAGAAGCATTTGGTATATATATACCAGGCGATGAAATATTAAAACGAACAAAATATCAATGGTTTGCAAGAATGTCACCACAGCAGGTATTATCATCAAATACATTTATAGGAAAATTTATGATATCAAATTTGATAACAGAAGAAGAATATACAAGCATGATAAATAATAAACCATCAAGACATGAGTCAATCATTTAAATTATCAGAATCATTTAAATTGTCAGAATCATTTAAATTGTCAGAATCATTTAAATTATCAGAATCATTTAAATTATCAGAATCATTTAAATTATCAGAATCATTTGTTTTTTTAAAATAGATATGATAATAAATATCATAATTTGATTTATTATATGTAATAGAAGATTTATATAATATATCATTATTTCTACATATTTGTCTAATAATGGTAACAAACTTAGAATAATTTAGTTTGCGTTCTAAATAATATAATTTAGATAAATGATAATATTCTCTTAATTGAATGAGGAATTTGGATATATGTGAATGAAATTTTCCCTTATTAAATGCAATATTATTTACTAAATAATATTCATTGGTTTTTTCACATATTTTATCTAAAAAATCATAAAAAATATTAATAGGTATATTTTTTTTAAAAATTTGATTACTCATAATATATTATATTATAAAAGAAGCTTGACTAAATTATTTGTAAAAATAGATAACTCGACCTCATCTTCATGAATATTATTAAAGATAGTAATATATTTACAAATTAAAGGAATAATCTTATATTTCTGTTCTTCAGTCAATAAATTAGTATTTTTAATAAAAATAAAATAATTATCTAAAATATCCATAACAGAATAACCTTTATCATATAATTCATAAAGTTTATTGCATGCTAGCGGTAGATTTTGTTTATTTTTACATAAATTTGTAAATATTTCAAAATCATTATATGTAATATTTGTGCAAATTTTTTTAATAATTTTACTATCAACGTTTACATTAAATAAATTTATTTTTTCTAAATAATTTATGAGTGTTTTAATTGAATTATTACAAATAGATATTAGCAATTCTTTAGCTTCTTCAGTAATATTAATATTTTCTTTAATACAAATCGTATTTAATATGTTATATAGATTAATATTATTAAAACAAGGTATTTTAATAATGTTCATTCTAGAATGAAGACTATCAAGAACTTTCTGGGTGTTAATACATGAGGCAATAAAATTAACATTATGATTATATTTATCTATACAATTTCTAAAAACTTGTTGACTTTGTTCATTGATAATATCAATATCGTCTAAAATAACAAATTTTTTCTTTTTTGGTATACTACATGATGTTTGACAAAATGTTTTAACATCATTTCTATAATAAGATATACCTTGGTCTTTTAAACTATTAATTTCCAAAATATTTTCATTATAATTGATATCTCCATAATATTCTCTGATAATTGCGTTGATTAAAGTAGATTTACCAGAACCTTGATTGCCAACCAATAAAATATTTAATGTATTAATTTTAATAAATGTTTTAATAACTAATAAAATATCTCTATTTATTTCAAAATCTTTAAGATACAATGGCTGATATTTATATATAAATGGTAAATTCATATAATATTAATAATATTCGTATATAAGTATTTAAGTTTTTATGATTAAACTATAATAGATGAAGGATTACTACAAAGTTTTAGGATTAGAAAAAACCGATAATTTGGATGAAATAAAGAAAGCATTTAGAAAATTATCATTTCAATATCATCCAGATAAAACAGATAATAATAGTGAAAGCACAGAGAAATTTAAAGAAATAAATGAAGCATATTCAGTATTAAGTGATGAAAATAAAAGACAACAGTATGACCATCAGAGACAATTTGGTGATGGACCACGAGTGCAATTTTTCCATAGTGGTGGTAATGCAGGTGGAATAAATCATGATGATTTATTTAGTTTTTTATCTCAATCAATGCATGATGATTTAGGTGGAATGAATCACCCATTTGCACCATTTATGTTTAGACAACAACATAGGATACAAAAACCAGCACCTATATCAAAAACAATAGAGATAGATATATGTAAAGCATATACAGGATGTCAAGAACCGGTTGAAATAAAAAGATGGATATTGGAAGATAATGTAAAGAGGGAAGAAATAGAAACTATCTATGTTAAGATAGTAGAAGGTATTGATGAAAATGAAGTAATTTTAATTAAGAAAAAGGGAAATATAATAAATGAAACAAATAAAGGAGATATAAAAATATTTATTAAAATAATAAATAATACGGATTTTATCAGGAATGGATTAGATTTAATATTAAAAAAGAAAATAACATTGAAGGAAGCATTATGTGGATTTACATTTACATTAAATTACATAAATGGAAATAAATTTCAAGTAAACAATGGGAAAGGTGGAGTAATACAACCGGATACAGTAAAAGTTTTAGGAAATATGGGAATGAAACGAAACGGCAATGTAGGTAATTTAAGAATTAATTTTATAATAGATTTTCCAAAGAATCTACCAAATGAAACAATTGATGTTCTTGAAAAAATATTATAAAATAATTTAAAGATTTTAGATTATTTAAAATTACAATGTATAAAATGAATTCTAATGAAAATAATGTTTGGTGTGGCAGGTTGCGTGAAAGAAAAACGAATTTTGAATCAGTATGGCATGAAAGGCTACGTAATATAAATGATAAAGTATCATATACAGAGCTAAATGACAATGACATTAGTAATGATGTCTTCAATGAAATAGAGTTATTGTGTAAACAATCTAAAAATATAAAATAAAGTAATTATAATTATAATTATAGATGGCAACAGATAGAAGAATATTAAATGAATTAAACGAAATGAACGAGAATGCACCACATAATTGTTCAGCTGGTCCATTAAACAATGATATTTATAAGTGGCAAGCAACAATACTGGGTCCATCGGGAAGCCCATATGAAGGTGGTGTATTTTATATAAGAATATATTTTCCAAAAAATTATCCATTTAAACCACCAGAGATGACATTTATAACAAGAATTTATCATTGTAATATAAGTTCTTGTGGAAGTATATGTTTAGACATTTTGAAGGATAAATGGAGTCCTGCACTTACAATTTCAAAAGTATTATTGAGTATTTGTTCATTATTGGATGATCCAAATCCAGATGACCCATTGGTGCCAACAATAGCAGATTTATTTAAATCAGATAGAATAATGCATGATGAAAATGCAAGACATTCAACACTGAAATATGCAACAGAATTTACAGAATAAATTTTTTATTTTAAATAAAATAGAAAATTTATATAAATTAGTATTTGATATAAATTAGTATTTGATATAAATGAATTTTAAAATTATATTTAACTAATCTTTCTTGTAGGAATAGAACTAGATACAATATAAACAGAATTTTCTGTGACAATTAAATATTCGTTTTCGACTTTGTAAATTTTAGCAATAGGAGAAGTATATTCGTCTTCACTTTTAACTAATAATTTTTCTCCATTTTCTTTAACACCAATTAATACATTAGATTCAACTGAGTCTGCCCAGTAATCTAACATAATAGGTTTATCGTCAACAATGCAAAGTTTTGATGCATGCTGTAAACATTGTACAGATGGTTGTGCTAATTGTTCTGACATTATATAAAAATACGATAAAAAAAGCTTTAAATAGTTATATATATAAAAGTATTTATATTTTGATAAAAATATTTGAATTTTGATAAAAATATTTGAATTTTGATAAAAGTATTTATAAAATAAATAACTAAAAAATAAAAATAAATAATATATATGTCAAATTATTCATTGCATAATTTAAGTAATTATAATAATGATTATAAAGTAAGCACAAATAAGATTTTAACAAAATATGTAGGATTAATGCGTGAATATTTTATTCAAGTAACAGATTGTTTACATATTAAAGATGTAGTATATTTTAAGTATATTATATGTAAAGGTATTCAAACAATAACACATGTATTTAAGATGATACTATTGTATACAAAGAATTTAGAATTAGCTTATTATTATGGACAAAAGGCTTTTTACTATTATACTGAATTTATTGGACAAATAGTGCAAATAGAAGATGATAATATAGGATTTTTACATTTGAATTGTAAAGACGCATCATTATTTGTGTATAAAAAAACCATTTTTGAAATAAATAATGATTTTAAAAAAAATTTTGGTTCAATTGCAGGTTCTTGTAATATAACTGATAATATTGGTATAATAATAAATATATACAATAGCTTATTATATATAATTATTAAAACGTTTGATTTCGACAATACAAAAAATTTGCTATTTTCAGAAATAGATAAAAAATTAATAAAATTAATAACAAATTTATTAAACTTATCTTTGAATATAGATGAAGATATTTATTATGAAAAACTAAAAATAATAAATTTTTTTTATATCAATTTACAAGTTGAAAACATAGATAAAATTAATTATTTAGAGGAATTTATATATAAAGTAGGGAATAATAATATTACAGAAAAACAATTATTTAATAAATTAATGAATAAAGATAATAATAATATTTTACTAAATCAAAACGCAAATAAATATATCGATTGGATATTTAACTAAACTATTAATTCGATAAAATTATTATTTTTTTTCTAACTTTGTTTTTTTTATTATTTGCTTTAGTTTTTTGCAATTCATCATAATTTATATGTTTTCCACCCAATACATAATATTCATTATGTAGCATATTTTTTATAAATTTATAAATACTATTTAATATTTCATCTGTGCATTTGCCAACAATTAAAACACTACCTGTTCTAAAAATCATAAATGAAACTTTAACTATACTATTTGATAATGTCTGTGGCTGTTTTCCTGTTTGAATTGTTTCCATTTTGTCATAATAAAATTCACTTTGAATACCAGGATATGAACATGGGTCATATACACTATTTAAATTATATTCATATTTTAATCTATTATATAATGCATCTCTATCTATATAATAACCACAATTAAAGTTTGAATTAATTAAAACAGTTTCATTTGAATCTAAATAATCTAATGGTGTATCTGATACAATTAAAGGGGCTAAGATATTTTTTAATATATTTAAAACTTTAATAAGTATTCTATCATTTTGAATTCCTGGTATTTCTAATTTACCTGTATTAAATACTTTAACATGTATTTCTTTAAAGGTATCATCATCTAATAATCTTATCATTAATACAAAACAGTTATAGAATGCACTTTTCTTTTTACATCTGTAACTAGTAATATCTTTCTTACTTATACCAATACTTATTTTTCTTACATCTTTAAATTTAATACGTCCGGATGGATTATCTATTTGTGTAATAATTAATTCATCTATGTAATCATTTTTATGTAATGTTTCTAATTGAGTTTCAATTAATTTAAGCTCGTCATGTGTGATAGAATTAAATTTCATTTGTTTTTTAATTGCACCTTCTTTCGGTAAATAATATTCATTAATCTGAATTTTCCAAAATACATTAAATAAATCAATTGGTTGATTTAAATAAGATATTTTTGTTTTTGTAGATATATAAATATCACTACATTTAGGAGGTTTATCATTATTTATACTGATTTTATTTTCAAAGTTGTTTTCATTACATCCATTTCCTTCACAAAAACTCATCCATTCTGAATCTAAATCGAATTCAAAATCCATGTTCTTAATAGTTAAGGGTTATTCTTTAAATTAATCTTATTCAATTATTTTTAAAATTAAAAATAAAGTAGAAATATTAAAATACATAATTTTACTATTATTTATCGTTAATCATTAATCATTAATAATTATTAATTATTAATCATTAATCATTAATCATTAATAATTATCAATAATTATTAATAATTAATAAAATTTTTTCTAATTATAACATAAAATGAGTTCTTGTGAAGATTTAAAGATTAATAAAACAACAAATCCAATTAATATAAAAAAACATCATTATCTTGAAAATGTCCACAATATCGATAATGAAACTTCTTTTTCTCAATATTGTGGACAGTTTGAGAATGATAATGAAATTTTTCTTTTACAAAATAATGAATATTCATTAAAGGAAAATTTTTTTAATCCAAATAAATCTTCACCTCCAAATGACTGGACCATTAGATTAAATTATAGATTAAATAACAAATTAAATTAAATTAAATAATTTGATTTAAATTAAATTTTTTAGTCTATTTATAGAATATTTTTTTAGATATTCTTCATTATAATATTGCGTATGAATGACAAATTCTATAAAATTTAATAATTCTTTGTTTATTAAATATGAATTATATCGGATAATATAATTTATAAATGTATTTATAAGATTGCGTATGTCTATGTTATAGATTGAAATTATATTATCTATATAGTTAGTTATATAATTAATTGATTTTGTTTGTATAATTTTAATTAATTTTTCCCATTCTTTATTATCAATTATATTACATTTTATAAGAGTATCATAATTTAGTTGAATGTAGTTAATCATGCTTCTAATATCTGATTTATAAAATTTTTGTATAGATAATAATGTTTTATCTGATAAATTTAATGATTCATTTATATTAATTTTATTTAAAAAATCAATAATTTTATTTTGTGGCAATTGATTAAATCTTAATCTCATAAACTCATTTTGCAATGATATATCTATTTTACTTATATAATTACATATTAAACAAAATCTTATATTCTCATATCCTTGTAATAAGTATTTCAATGCTTGTTGTGCGTTTTTAGTCATATAATCAACTTCGTCTAATATAACAAATTTAGTCCCATTCACAAATAATGATTTTGAATTTACAAATTGATTTATTTGATTTCTAATTATATCGATTCCTCTCTCATCTGATGCATTTAAATGTATCATTAATCCTTTATTTTTCTGATTATTATTTTCTTGAAATTTATTTATTAAATTTATAATAGTTGTTGTTTTACCTGTACCGGGTGGACCATATAATAGCATATTTGGAAAATAATTTTTTTTTAATATATTATTCATTACTTCTTTATTTATTTCATCTAGTACAATATCGTTCATAGCGGTTGGTCTATATTTTTCAACCCATGGTATCATATCTTTTTTCATTTGTATTTATAAAATAATTGAATTACTTTTTAAATACAAATTGCAATACACCAATTACAGAATAATGGATATTGTTTTCAGTGAAAATAATCCAATGTTTAATGAAGATGGAGCACTCACTATTATTATTGGTCCAATGTTTAGTGGTAAAACAACTACTCTTATAGATTTATATAATTATATCAAAAATTGGAAAGTTACAATTTATAATCAAAAAAAAAATACTGTAAGAAAGAATGCAATTATTATCAATCATAACTTAGATACACGATATTCTACAACCGACCTTGTTAATCATAATAAATCTAAAGTTCCTTGTTTATTTGTTAAAGAATTAGATGATTTTTCAGATTTAAAAAACAATGAAACAACTAATGAATTTAATAATGTTGATTTTATCTTAATTAATGAATGTCAATTCTTTACTAATAGTAAAGAATGGATTCTAAAAGCAGTAAATGTATACAAAAAAAATATTTATATATCTGGACTAGATGGTGATTTCAAACAAAACATATTCGGTGATTGGTATGAACTGATTCCACATTGTGATAGCATTATTAAACTACAATCTACTTGTAATTTATGTAAATCTGAAAATGCTTTGTTTAGTCATAGAATAACTGATGAAGAAGAGCAAACTGTAATTGGTAGTAGTAATTATATTCCTTTATGTAGAAAATGTTATAATAATTGTGTTAAAAACTAATTTAAAACTATTTAAATTGTCAATATGTTATTATTTTTATATGGATAATACTCAAATTATTAAAAAAAAAAGAGGTCGTAAAGCAAAAATTAAACCCGAAGAAACAAATATAGACTCTTCTAATAATAAAATTATAACAGATACTATAAAAGATTTAAATACTTTAGATAATTCAGAGGTTCAAACAGAACCTCAGCCAAAGGTTGTAAAAAAAAGAGGTAGAAAACCAAAAGGTGGTAAAATAATAGTAAATGATTTATTATCGAAAGAGCAATATATCCCTGAACAAAATATAATTCTACATCTAAAATGTAATTCAAATGATTTAAATAAAGAAAAATTACTATCTTCTAATAATTACGACCCAAATATACCAAATATTGAATCCTATCAATTTGAAACAAATAAATTAAATTATCATTTTTTTTACGATAATAATACAAATACTAAAAAAATAGATAATTCTGAAAATAATAATAATATAGAATCTCATTTATTGTTAACAAATAATGTTTTAACTGACAATAAAACAAATAATATTAATAAACATAATGAAGAAATACAACGCAATAAATCAAATTCAAATTGTAATTGTATTAATAATAAAATAATTAGTAACAAAATTAAAGAATTAAGCATTAATTTGCATACTAATAATATAACAGAAAAAAAATCAGCATGTTTTTGGTGTAGTTATGATTTTGATAGCTTACCAATATATATACCAAAATATGAATTGAATAATACATATTATTGTTATGGATGTTTTTGTAGCCCAGAATGTGCAGTTGCATATTTATTTAAGGAACCAATTGATACAACTATGCGATTCGAGAGATATCATCTTATTAATCACTTATATTGCAAAATATATGATTACAAAAAAAACATTAAACCTGCCCCAGACCCATATTATACATTAAATAAATTTTATGGTAATCTTAGTATTCAAGAATATCGTAAATTGTTAAAAAATGAAAGGTTGTTGTTAATAGTTGATAAACCCCTCACTCGTATTTTACCAGAATTACATGAAGAAAATGATGATTTTGTTTTAAATAATAAAAGTATTCCATCTGCAACAAATGTTTATAAACTAAGACGGAAAACAACACAATCCAAAAATTTAATTTTAAATGAAAATTTTAATTTAAATAGTTAATAATTGTAAAGCCATTATAAGCATAATTACATTTTCAGATATAGTAATATATGACAGTGGTATATGAAAAAATGAACCTAAACAACCACATCTCAATTGTTCTCCATTCATCATAGAATAAACTACACTTACTATACTTATAATCATAAGTATTATTGTAATAATGTTAATATTAATAAAATATTTATTACTAAGAAATAAAATTCCAATTATAATTTCAATAAATGGATAAGATAATCCATATAATTTAAAATTTTTCGATATAATATCATATTTGGAAAATATTCTCATAAATTTTGGTAAATCGTAAAGTTTTAATAAACCAAAAACTATAAAAATAAAACCCATATAATTTTTTGTTAATTCTTTTTTTTCATTATTTTTTTCAGATTTATCGTATAATATTTTTTTATTTAAAAATTTTGTATAATAATAACTAATCGCAAAAATCGTTGCAAAAATTGTAATTAGCAATATAGCCGACTGAAATAAATTCAACATATAATAATAAATAGAAAAAATATTTATTATTAATATATTTAATTTTCGTTCTTTTCATTCTTTTCTTTACTTTTTTTATAATTTTCTGCTGCATCATCCATTAAATCTCTTATTTCTTTAAAAATCATTTGGTTTACTGATAAAGATTTTGTTTCTACTTGTTTTTCAATTTCCATATATTCTTTTATAACATTTTCTATATTACTGTTATGTAATTTTAGTTTTTCTTCTGCAATATCTCTATTATAATCTGTTTGTCTAACAATAATGTTAATTTTTTCTTCATTGTTGCTTGCCATTATTTATAATATATATATAAATAAATAATATTAAACGAAAAATTAAATAATTTTATTATGTCTAATATAAATTTAGAATATGTTTTAGATAAATTAACAAAAGATATTAATTTAACTATTAAAAAAACATTAAAACCTATAATAGATGAATTACATGATTCTAATAAAAATTATGAAATATTGAATAATATTTTGAAAGAATTACCTCAATATAAAAAACTTGCATTGGAAAATAAAAATCTCTCTAATAGATTAAATTTACAAGAAGAACAAAATCTAACAAACAAGTCTATCAATACTGGATTATTTGATTTAAACTATTCTAATAATATTAAAGAAAATTGTAAAATAGATAAAAAAGAAAATAACATTGCACCAGGACATATGGCATGGGAATTAGAAGATTCAAATTCAAATTCAATTATACTTTCAATAAATGATAATAAAGTAAAAAAATTATATGGTATAGAAGAAGAACATCTAGAATCAAATGATTGTGAAGAAGAACATCTAGAATCAAATGACTGTGAAGAAGATTTAACAGAAGAAGAAGATGAAGATGAAGAAGATGAAGAAGATGAAGATGAAGAAGAAGATGAAGAAGAAGATGAAGAAGAAGAAGAAGAAGAAGAAAAACTTGACAATTTAAATAAAACTACTTCAGACTTGTTAAATGAAGAAAAATATGAAAATATAGAGGAAGAAGAAAATGAAGAGGAGGAAGAAAATGATGAGGAGGAAGAAGAGGAAGAGGAAGAGGGAGAGGAAGAGGATAAAGAGGAAGAGGATGAAGATGGGGAGGAAGAGAAGGAAGAGGGAAAAAAAGAAGAAGAAAAAAAAATAAATAATGATGATAATAAAGAAAATAATGGGAATACAAGTTCTACATTGGAGAGAATTAATGTAACTATTAATAAAAAGAAATATTATACGGATGATTTGGTAAATGGTAATATTTATCCATGTAGACCTAGAAATTCAAATAAAATTATTGGACATTTTATTAACAAAAAACCGCATTTTATAAACTAAATATCTATATATAATATATATGTTTTTAAAAACATTGTGTCCGCCAGCATTCGTATATTTATGTTTTACTTTAACACATATAGTTATTGATTTATTTAAACAATTATATAATACAGCATTTGTAAAGTTTATTATAATGATAATATACACATTTGCATTAGATTTATTATGTAAATCTGGATTTACATTTATTGCATGGATTTTAGTTTTTATTCCATTTATTTTAATGACAGTTATTGTTTCATTATTATTGTTTGTATTTGGAATGTCTCCAAAAAAAGGTAAATTAATAGATGAATTAGATGAAGAAGATAGTAAAGTAATAGAATGTACAAATATTAGTTGTAGATTAAGGGAATAAACAATTAAATAATTAAAAATAAATTAAATAATCAAAAATAAATCAAATAAATTAAAAAAAAATTAAATAATTAAAAATAAATTAGATAAGTTTAAAAGTATATTAAATAATTTAAAAAAAATATTTAATATACTTACATGATATATTATTTTTGTATATATTTTTTTATTTATTTATTATACAGATATTATAGCAATGAAGGATTAATTTGGAATATGATTAAATTATATTCTCATATAGAAATATTTTACAAAGATTTAAAAAAATATGTTATTTATTTATTTGCAGATAATAATAATGAATATGCATTTATAGTAATATTAGATGGAAATGAGATATTATCATTATCATATAATGATTTTTTTATAAGTAAAAAAATGTTAAAAAATATGAATTATGATATGATTTTATATTATCAAAAAATTATAGTAAATAATAAAAATAAATATAACTTAATAAGATTTTTAAATGAAAATGAGATAGAAAATACAATAGATGATAAGCATTTCGATAAATCAATAAAAATATTAAATCCAATTGTTAAAATTGATGGATTAACATTTCAGATAAAAGTGAAAATTTTTAATATATATTTATCAAACAATATATTATTTGATAAAATATTTTTGAAATGGTATTTAAAAAAATATGAAAATTTCAATTTAAGAAATGATGATGAATATAATGTTTTATTTTTAAATGAGAAAATGAAATTGGAAATATTGAATAAAGAACATTCATTAATTGTTAAAAAAGACAAGTATGAAATTATTAATATTTAAAAAATTAATAATATAAAAATATTTATATTAAATATTTAATGGAATCTGTTTCATTAGAATCTAATTCAATATTAGAATCTAATTCAATATTAGAATCTGATAAATATCATAAATTATATGATAGTTGGACATTATGGGCACATTTGCCACATGATACAAACTGGGATTTAGATAGTTACAAACCTATTTACACATTTAATTCGATTGAAGCAATTTTAGAATTATATAAGAACATACCCGAAAATATGGTTAAAAATTGCATGTTGTTTTTAATGAGGGAAGGTATTGTTCCTACATGGGAAGATGAAAAAAACAAGAATGGTGGATGTTTTTCATACAAAATAAATAATAAGTTTGTATCTAATATTTGGAAAAAATTATCATATAATTTAGTTGGTGGTAGTTTAACAAAAAATAAAGATTTATTAGAAAATATAAATGGTATTACAATTTCACCAAAAATAAATTTTTGTATTATAAAAATTTGGATTGCTAATTGTGAGTTTAAAAACGCAAGTTTAATAAAAGATATAGATGAGTTAACATCACAAGGATGTATATTTAAAAAGCACATACAAGATTAAATAGATGGCAATGATGCTAAACATAATTTTATCTCTCCAAGTCCGGCAACATTGTATTTAACAACAAGAGGAAGGTCATTTTCAAGGTAGATTTCAATTTGATTACAAAGATTAGTACATTTAATAAAATAGCTTAGATTTTTAAGAGAGAATTCTCCTTGAATAATACTATTTTCTTGTTTAACAAGATAGTGCATACTACCATCAGATTCAGCACGTCTAATTTCAGCTTGTGCAAAACCTCCTGTGCATTTAAAAATTAATTCAGCTCCGTCAGATGTAGTAATAGATTTAATCTCTATCTTATCCGATATGCATGATAAATCACGTATAATTTTTTGAAAATCAACAGAAGGTAAATTAAGAACTGATGAAAATTTGACATCAGGTACATCTAGTTCTTCGTTATCTGGTTCAATTAACCTAAGTTTTTGTATTTTTTGTTGTTTTATGTCACCGTTTTCAAATTTAAGTCCTAAATATTGCACTATACCATCCGTATAGTCTTCTTCTTCAATATAAATAGTTAATGTATCATCGTTATCTATTGTGTTTATTAATTTAAATAAATGAAACATATTTACACCAATTATAATTTTTTCGCGTTTGCATTCATAACATTCAAAATTTGCAGCACCTAAAGATAAATGTGCAAGAATCGTATGTGATTTATCCATATTTATTATCTTAATACCATCTTTAGTAAAAGTTATATTTGTTTCTAATAATATATCTTTTAATGCGGTCATTAATGTTCGAAATGGAGCGATTTGAACGGTTTGAATTGTTAAAATATTATTTTTGTCGTTAAACATTATAGTATTTTAATTTTCAATCTTTAAATACTTATGTAATTATGAGATTTATTTTCTATTTATAATTTAATGAAAAATAAAAATTCAACAAGAAAAAATTTATTAAAAAACAAAATATTAAAGCTTAATCATTTAAATAGTTTTAAAGAGTTTTGCAAACTGAATTTGAATGTATTTAAAACAATATATTTTATTAGAAATTTGTTTTTTGTAGGATTGTTTGCATTAATTTTAAAGCTTTTTGTTGAAAAATTTGTCGTTTTAGAAGGATTTACTAATAGTGAAGATAAGGTTAAAGATTTAACAGATAGATGGATAACTTCTATATCATCAAATAATGATGGGGACGAAGCATATCAATTAATCTGTTCAGATGGAAAATTGGTTGGAACGGTAGATAGCATAGAAAAGAATGGAGAAGATATAAAAAAATATTTTAATTATTTTGCAAAATTGCCAAATATTAAAGTAAAAAATAAAAAGTATAATATATCAGAAATCTCAAAAGATGATATATATACAAATACAGCATATATTACATGGGAATGGGATGATTTAGAAGAACCTTTAACTACAAAAATACAATTTACATTTAAAGATAAATGTATCCATCAAATCAAATTTGATGAATTACCAAAATAATTATATAATTTTTTATGGTTTAGTTTATTTTGGCTTATATTTTTCTATGGTTTATAATTTTTTATATTATTTAATTAATAATACATATAAATACATGTATTATTAATATATAATTTTACAAGATGACTACAATAAATCGTAATGATTTATATTTAAAAATAGATTTATTAATAGAAAAATATAAAGATAATGAATATGTTTTATCAAAATTAAAAAATTATATTAATAATTTTTTACCATTTACATTAGAATCATATAATAAAACACAAATAGAACGCGAAGAAAGAAAAAATAAATTAACTACAGAAACAAGTGAATTTACAGAGAGATTTTTACTAAAAAATAGATGTTCATATTGTTTGCATAATGAATTATTTATACTATATGATGGATTTCATTTTAAAGGTTATAGCGAAGATGACATTCAACATCAAATTTTAACAAAAATAACAAATGAAAAAAAATTAATTCCATGGAAATTTAAAATAAAAAATACTATTATAAAAAAAATAAAAGATATATCTCCCTTATTAACTATACCAGAGTCAGCCACGATTCAATTTGTTATAAATAGTTTATGCCCTAGTATTTTCCCTTCTAGAAATTATGCGAAATACTTTTTAACATTAATTGGTGATTGTTTGTTATACAAAAATACAAATAAATTAATTTATATAACATCTTCTAATTTAAAAGAATTAGTTAGAGAGCTAGGAAATTTAATTTATTTGTATTTTGGATTATCAAATGTTTTTAGTTGTATAAAATTTAAATATCATGGACATGATTATAAAAGTTGTAGATTATTACAATTAGAGAATAATAAATTATATAATATACCATTGTCATTATCAAAACATATTTTAGATTTTTTGTGTGTAGCAACACATTATTCAGTAAGATATGAATCAGCAGATAAATTCTTAGAACAATGCACAGAATCAACATTAAAAAAACAATCAATGTATTTAAGTAATAATAGTCCAAGTGATATAGTTAATTCTTTTATAGATAATACATTAAGTAAAGTGCATAGTTCAAAAATAAAATATAAACAAATAATATTTTTATGGAAAAAATATCTTGAGAAAATAAATATTCCAAATATAATTTTTTATGATTCTCTCAAATCAATATTAATTTCAAAATTAAATTATGATGAAACTACTGATTCATTTATAGATATAACAAGTAATCATTTGCCATTAGTAACAACTTTTTTAGATTTCTGGGAAACAACTATAACAGAGGGTTTTGATATAGAATCAGAATTAGAAGTAGAAGAACTAAATAAATTATTTAAATCATATCATGGAAAATCATGGTCAATTTCAGATAATTTACTAATTGAATTAATAAAACATTTTTATTCTGATGTAATTATAGATTCTAATAAGTTTATTTTAAATATAAAATGTAATCTATGGAATAAAATACATGATATAACTCAATCCCTCGAATCTTTTAAAATATATTGTATAAATAAAGGTAATAAATCACTTGAATCTATAAATTCCGCTTACGAATATTATTCAAAATATAAAAAAAATAAATGGATAACAAACAAAAACTATTTTGAAAAAATAGTAAAAAAAATTTTAAAAAATAATGTAGACGAGCATGGTATAATATCTTGTGATTGGGTAAATTAAAATTAATTTAATACATTATCAACTTTATTATTAGCTTTATAATAATTTAAATACTAAAAATTTTTATAAAACAATGAAATCAATATATGTTATAGGTTCGGGAGCGAGGGAGCATGCAATAATTGATACATTAATAAGAACAAGTAATGTAGATAAGATTTTTGTTTATCCAGGTAATGATGGTATGTTTGAGAATAATATTGTTAAAAAATATTTTGTTGGATATGAAGATAAAAAAAAATGCACAAATATTAGATAATGCCAGAGAAAGAGGTATTGCTAGTTTTTATATTCCAGTAAGTAAAAATCAACATTATGTAGATTATGATAGAAAAATTGTAAATATACTTAGACCATTAAATATTGATGTAATATTTTTAGTTGGTTATATGAAAATCGTCTCTGATATATTAATTAATGAATATTTTAATAATATTTTTAATGTTCATCCTTCTTTATTACCAGCATATCCTGGTTTAATGGATTTAGATGTTCATAAAAATGTAATTAATAATAATGAAAAACTAACAGGTTGCACGGTTCACCATGTTACTGAAATAGTTGATGATGGTGATATTTTAATTCAAAAGCAATGTTTTGTTAATACAAATGATTCTATGAAATTAAAATCAAATGTTCAAAAATTAGAATCGGACGCATTAATAGATTCTATCAAAATATTATCAAATTTACCGATTAACTATAAAACATCTGGCGTAGATATAGATAAAGGCAATGAATTAGTTGATTATATTAAATCATTATCTTGTGTAACAAAAAAATATATTGGTGGTTTTTGCTCATGTGTTGAATATGAAAATATAGAATTAGCATTTGCAACAGATGGTATAGGAACTAAATTAGATATTGCTATTTTATTAAATAAATACGATACAATTGGTATTGATTTGGTTGCAATGTCTATAAATGATTTGTATGCAGGTGGAGCAAAACCCTTATGTTTCTTAGATTATATTGCATTAGATAAGTTAGATAATTATAAATGTAGAGAGATAATTAAAGGTATTTATAATGGATGTGAAATAGCAGATTGTAAATTAGTTGGTGGCGAAACAGCAGAAATGAAAGGAGTATATATGTTGGAGAAATTTGATTTATCAGGGTTTGCTGTTGGTATTATCAAAAATAAACTACCGAAAAAAATATGTCCAGGTGCGTTTATTTATGGTATTAAATCAAATGGCATCCATTCAAATGGATTTACTTTAATCAGAAAATTATTAAATCATTCAAGTTATGATTTAAATGAATTAATTAAACCAACAAGAATTTATACAGAAGTTATTACATTATTATCTAAATATAATAATGAAATTTTAGGAATAGCTCACATTACTGGTGGAGGACATATTGATAATCACTCAAGAATATTGGATAATGACTTTACATTTCAAATGAAAAAATTGGATTTTCCAGATGTTTTTAATTGGATTCAGAGAGAATCAAAAATGTCATACTTAGAAATGATGAGAACATATAATTGTGGTTATGGTATGTTAATAATTACAAGTAAAGAAATAAATGAAGAATATCTGGATTATTTAGGTTGTATAATTGAAGGCGTTCAACCTATTTTTATTTAATTTATTGGTTTATTTAATTTTTTTTTGAACGTCTTTTATGTGTCTTTTTTCCTTTTGTTTTTCTTTTCTTGCTTTTTACAAGTTTGCCTTTTTTAACAGCACCGAAAACACCTTTGCGTGTTTTGTAACCAGCTTTCTCAAGACGTTTTTCTTTTTTTGCTGTTTCGTGCTTCTTTTTGGAAACAATTCTACCGTTTTTATTCATCTTGAGCTTATTTTTTGTAAGACCACCAGATGTTTTAAACGCAGTACCATGCCATACCTGAGCACGCGAACCAATTAATTTTTCAAATTTTTGACCACTAATTACATAGAAACCATTTTCTTTTCTTGGACGTTTCATTTTATAAAATATGTTAAGAAAATAAATTTACTCATGCTAAATTTATTATGCTAAAATTATTATGCTAAATTAATAATATTAACATAATATTAATAATATTAATTAAATCTATTTATTGGTCTACTACCAGAACCATATGGACTACCTTCAATTCTACCAAACGCGTTAACTACTGGTATTTTTTGATTATTTCGGTTTGTTGTTGTAGATGTTGATACACTATTTTCTTTTGAATTATTTCCCAGAGAATTACAATTTAAACCAAAAATTGCTTCTTGGTTTAAATTGTAATTACGAAAAGGATTTCTTGCACCAAATAATTTATTTCTAATTATATGTGCATATCTACTTTTTTTGGTTCGTATTAAACTTAAACTATCATTTCCATTAGTATCAGTTAATATTTCAGGAGGTGGGCATTTACCGCACTTACTATAGTTTATTCTAAATGGTTTATATGAACCTCCATATGACGACATATAGATAATACATAGAAATAAAATTGAAACAATTTAGAGATTATACATAAATGTTACTACTATGGCTGAATCAAACTCTGGAATTAATCTAAAAAATAAATATCAAAAAAAAACGGATAAGCAACATGTTTTAGAAAATCCAGATACATACATTGGTTCAATAGAAATGGTAGAAGATACAACATACATTATTAATGAATCTAATATTATTTCTAAAAACATACAAGTAATACCTGGATTATATAAACTATTTGATGAAGGCATTGTAAATTGTAGAGACCATTATATTCGCATGAATAAAAGTGCAAATGAAAATAATCCTGATATAATACCTGTTACAAAAATAAATATTTCAATCTCAGAAGATGGCACAATAACAATGATGAATGATGGAAATGGTATCGATGTTGAAAAGCACCCAGAACATGGTATTTGGATTCCTGAAATGATTTTTGGACATTTAAGAACATCTACTAATTATGATAAAAATGAGAAAAAAATTACAGGAGGGAAAAATGGCTTTGGTTTTAAATTAGTATTGATATGGTCTACATGGGGTATGATTGAAACAATTGACCATACTAGAAAATTGTCATATACCCAATCATTTGAAGATAATTTAAATAAAATAAATGAACCTGTTATTAAAAAATGTAGTAAAAAACCATATACAAAAATATCATTTAAACCAGATTATAAACGTCTCGGTATAGCAGGAATCAGTAGTGATTTACTTGCTTTATTTGAGAGACGAGTGTATGATATTGCTGCTGTAACTGATTCTAAGGTAAAGGTAATGTATAATGATAATCAAGTGCCAATAAAAATTTTTCAACAATATGTAGATTTGTATATTGGCAATAAATCAGAAACATCTAGAGTATATGAAGAATTTTCAGAAAGATGGGAATATGCAGTTTGTTTAGCACCTAAAGAAGAATTTACTCAGGTTTCATTTGTGAATGGTATATTTACAAATAAAGGTGGAAAACATGTAGAATATATTTTATCTCAAATTTTGAAAAAATTAACAGAATATATTAAGAAAAAGAAAAAAGTAGATGTTAAAAGTAGCACAATTAAAGAACAACTAATGCTTTTCATTAGATGTGATATAGAAAATCCATCATTTGATAGTCAAACAAAAGATTACATGAATACACCTATATCTAAATTTGGTTCAAAATGTGAAATATCTGATAAATTTATTGAAAAAGTTGCAAAACTTGGTGTTATGGATGCAGCATGTGCTTTAACAGAAGTTAAAGAAAATAAAGCAGCAACTAAATTAGATGGAAAAAAAAGTAAAAGTATTCGAGGAATACCGAAATTAATTGATGCAAATTTTGCAGGAACACCAAAAAGCAATGAGTGTACAATTATATTGTGTGAGGGAGATTCAGCAAAAGCTGGTATTGTTTCAGGACTAGCAAAAAATGATAGAAATTATATTGGTGTTTATCCAATGAAAGGTAAGCTTTTAAATGTTAGAGGTGAAACAAATAAAAAAATATTGGAAAATAATGAAATACAAGAAATGAAAAAAATTTTAGGATTGGAATCTGGTAAAAATTATACAGAAGAAACTGTTAAAACAAAGTTACGCTATGGAAAGATATTATTTATGACAGACCAAGATTTAGACGGCAGTCATATCAAAGGATTGGGTATTAATTTAATTGATTCTGAATGGAACAGTTTAATTAATATACCGGGATTTATTGGATTTATGAATACACCGATTCTTAAAGCGAAAAAAGGTAATCATGAATTGAAATTTTATAATGATGGCGAATATGAAGAATGGAAATTAGAAAATGACCCAAAAACATGGAATATTAAATATTATAAAGGACTTGGAACAAGCACTAGCAAAGAATTTAAAGAATATTTTCAAGAAAAAAAAATAGTCTCATTTGTATCTTCTGGAGAAGAATCAAAAAATGCAATAGATAAAGTATTTAATAAAAAACGACCGGATGATAGAAAAGTATGGTTAGGAAATTATGATACAAAAGCATATTTAGATACAAATAAAAGTGAGGTAACATATGAAGATTTTATAGATTTTGAAATGATTCACTTTTCAAAATATGATTGCGATAGGTCAATACCAAACATAATGGATGGTTTAAAAACTAGCCAACGTAAAATTATATATACAGCATTTAAAAGAAATTTTACAAAAAGCAAAGAAATAAAAGTAGCACAATTTAGTGGTTCTGTTTCAGAAATTAGTTGTTATCATCATGGTGAAGCAAGTTTAAATGGTGCAATTATTGGTATGGCACAAAATTTTGTAGGTTCTAATAATATTAATTTGTTTGAACCAAAAGGACAATTTGGAACTAGATTGCAAGGAGGTAGTGATTCAGCATCTGAGAGATATATATTTACAACATTAAATGAGATTACGAGTAAAATATTTATTAAACATGATAATAATGTATTGGAATATCTAGATGATGATGGAACTCCTGTAGAACCTAGATTTTACGCACCTATTATTCCAATGGTATTAATAAATGGTGTAGACGGAATAGGTACAGGTTTTAGTTCAAGTATTCCATGTTACAATCCATTGAATGTAATTGATTACTTGATAGCATTCTTAAGTAAAACAAATAATTATCCAAAATTGCAATTATTTTATAATGAATTTCAAGGTACAATTGATGAAATAAGTGAAGATAAGTATTTAATTAAAGGATGCTATAATGTTATTTCAGCAAATAAAATACAAATTACAGAATTGCCAATAGGGACATGGACAGATAATTATAAACAAATGTTGGAAAAAATGATGGAAAAGGAATCAAAGGAATCAAAGGAATCAAAAGAGTCAAAGTCTAAGTCAAAATCAAAACCAAAAGAAGTAATTATTACAGATTATACGTGCGTGTCAACTGACACAAAAATAGATATAACAGTTACGTTTGCAAATGGTGTTCTAAATAAACTTATAGAAACAAATGTAGATGACAATTGTAATCTTTTAGAAAAAACATTAAAACTATATACAACAAAATGTATATCAAATATGCATTTGTTTGATGAAAAAGGAAAATTGAAAAAATTTAATAAACCAGAAGATATTATAAATCATTATATTTTGGTTCGTTTTCAAATATATAAAGATAGAAAAAATAAACAATTGTCTATACTAGAACGTGAAGTAAAAATTCTGTCAAATAAGGCGAGATTTATTTTGGAAACACTAGACGATATTATTGATTTAAGACGTAAAAAAGATATTGAAGTAAATGAACTATTAAAATCAAGAAATTATGATATGATAGATGATGATGAAAATTATAATTATCTTGTTAAATTGCCGATGAATTCAGTGACGAAAGAAAATGTAGATAAATTTATTAAAGATAAAGATGACAAAAATAATGAATATGAAATATTAACATCTACACCAGAACAAAAAATTTGGTTAAGTGAATTAAATGAATTGAGAGAGCTTTATACTAAAATATACTAATTATTTATTATTAATTTAAATATGTTAATTAATAATAAAATCTGTTAATTAATAATAAAATCTATTATTAGAAATATAAGTAAATATATTTTTTATCTATCATTTAAAATAATTTTAAAATCTATCTTGATATTTTAATTGTTTATCATCTTTAATTTCCATAACAGGAGAAGCCATTGGAACAATTAATGTGCTTGCATCAATCTTATATTGTATGTAAGATTGTGCTTCATTATATACTTGATTTACTGCATATTCTAAAATTAAATCATTTAATTCAGTAATTTGTTCTTTAATATTATCTAAATCATTATTTGAATATTGTAAAAATGTGCTTCTCATAATTATTTTCAATTCATCTTCACTTTGTTCATCAATCAAATAAGCACCTTTTGATTTATTGTAGACACCAGCTCTTAATCCATTTTGAAGTAGTTTGATATTTTCTTTTGAAAAATACAAATCAGATAATTTACTATTTAGTAGATTACCTGTTAATGCTTCTCTGTAAGATAGTGTTTCTTTCGCAGGTATTCTATCAGAATGCGTAAAACAACTATTTTGCATATCTTCAAAATTATTATTTTCATTTAGATTTATTAAATCTATTCTACCATTATTATTCATTGTATATATAATTAATTATATATTTTATATAATTAATTATAATCGATTATAAAATTATCAATTATAATATAATTTATTATATATAATGGATTTTTTTAGAAGTGGTTCATCTAATTTAGGACAGGGAATGTCATCAGTAAAAGACTATTTTGTTTCGGGTGATTGGGGATTTCACAAAATCGTAATTTGCATTGCAATTATAACATTAATAATATCTTTAGTAATAATTGGTCATTATCTTAGAAATAGTAAATCAAATTCAATTTATCCACCTGTTGTATCAAATTGTCCAGATTATTGGGAAGAAAAAATAATTCCGGGTAATGCAAATAACAGAAAACATTGTGTAAATAATAAAGAAATAAATAATGGAAAACCTGATACAGTTAAAGTTAAAGATTTTAATAGCGGTGATTGGCAAGGATTTATTGGTAGGTGTAGAAAACAACAATGGGCAGTTCAAAATGAATTAACATGGGATGGTGTTACTAATAATCCTAAATTATGTAGTTATAGTAATTATTTATAAAAAGTAAATTATTTATTAATATTTGTAAATACTAATAAATAATAATATGAATGATTTGTTTCAATATATAGATAAATTACCATGTGATATATTAATTAATAATATATATCCTAATCTATCAGCATATGTATTCGTTACACTAAATAAAATAAATTATATAAAATACCATGATGTTATTTTATTAAATGTTACTCAAAAAGATATTAATTCTTATATAAGATTTATTCTTAAAAATGATTTATCGTTTGTATTTCAACAAATAGTAAATACTAATTTGAATATTAGTATAATAAATGATATATACAAATCTAAATATTTTTACAAAAATAATACGTTTAATAATAATTATGATTTTTACAACTATTATTGTATACAATATAATTCAAATAAGTGTAGAAATATAATAACCGATAGATTTTCTTCATTATATGGAAAAAACAGCATAAAAAAGTTAAAACAAAGAATATAAAGAATATTAAATGGACAAATTAAATTTTAATGAAATATTTGAGAGAACTCATATAGAAAATAGTATTTTACATATTTTAAGTAATTTTCAAGAAAATAAAAAAGATATTACATTGAAAAGAGGGATATACATATATGGTGGGCCTGGATGCGGTAAAACGAAATTTATCTATAACTTATTTAAAAAATTAAATTATGATATTATAAATTATGATGCTGGAGATATAAGAAATAAATGTGTTATTGATAATATAACTCAAGATAATATAACTGATAAAAGTGTAATTAGTTTATTTCATAAAAAAAATAAACCAATTGCAATAATTATGGATGAAATAGATGGAATGAATAATGGAGATAAAGGTGGAATTAATTCTTTAATAAAATTAATTCGACCAAAAAAAACTAAAAAACAAAAATTAGAAAGTATTACATTGAATCCCATTATTTGCATTAGCAATTATCATATGGATAAGAAAATCAAAGAATTGATGAAAGTATGTCATACATTTGAATTAAAAAAACCAACAAATAATCAAATACTCAATGTATTTAAATTATCAATGCCGGAAATTTTAGCATTATCATGTTTAAATGATATAATTGAATTTGTTCAAAATGATTTGAGGAAATTATCAATAATAAATGATTTATATATTAATAATTTTGAAATATTTAAAACAAATATTGTTAAAACAATAATACAAAAAAATTTTATAAATGAAGATACAAAAGATATTACTAAAAATTTATTTGAAAACTATTATGATATATCAAAACATCTTTGTGTTATGAATGATACAGATAGAACAATTGTTGGATTGTTATGGCATGAAAATATAATAGATATATTAGATAAAGTACCAAATAATATATCTATTCCGTTTTACATTAAAATTTTAGATAATATATGTTTTGCTGATTATATTGACAGAGTTACATTTCAAAAACAAATATGGCAATTTAATGAAATGAGCTCACTTATCAAAACGTTTTATAATAATATGTTGTTTCATAAAGAATTTCCAAAACCAAAATTTAATATTAACGAAATTCGTTTTACAAAGGTTTTAACAAAATATAGCACTGAATATAATAATTATATTTTTATTCAAAATCTTTGTCAGTTATTAAATTTAGATATTAAAGATACTATCTCACTATTTTTATTTTTAAAGGTGAATTTTAACGAAGAACAAATTTACTCTATATTATATCAATATGACATTAATAAACTAGATATTGAGAGATTTAATAGATATCTTGAAAAGTATTCCAATAAATGAACGGTAATAATTTTAATAAAATGAAGATTATTTTAATAAAATTAATTTTAGTATATAAAGGTTTTACATAAAAATAGTATAATGAATATATTTAAATCTATTTGTTTTTCTCAAAGAAAAAATACTAACTTTAATAAATATTTTTGTAATTCTAAATCACCTATCTTACATTCTTTAAAAAACTTATCTGATGAAGATGTAATACAATTAGTTAAAGATAAAAAAATTTCTCAACATAAATTAGAATCTGAACTGAAATATTCTGTACAAAGAAAAAATAAACCAGATTGTGTTAGAGCAGTTAGAATTAGAAGAAAATGGTTTAATGAACAAGGTAATGTTGAAATTAATGTACCATATAAAGATTTTAATTATAATGACTTTTACAATTCAATCTTAGGTAAAAATTGTGAAAATGTAGTTGGATATATACCTATTCCGGTTGGAATAATTGGTCCATTGCACATAAACAAAGAAAAATATATTATTCCTATGGCTACAACAGAAGGTGCATTAGTTGCTTCTACTAATAGAGGTTGTAAAGCTTTAAATCTCTCTGGTGGCGTAAATAGCTATGTCTTAGATGATAAAATGACTAGAGCACCACTTATTAAATTTAATAATACAAAACAAGCAATTAATTTTAAAAAATGGATTGAAAATGAGTATAATTTTAATAATATTAAACGTATTTTTGAAAGCACATCTAATTATGCAAATTTAATTTCAATTAATTTAAAAATTGTTGGAAAAAATGTATTTATGAAATTTAATTCTAAAACAGGAGATGCAATGGGAATGAATATGGTTTCAAAAGGAGTTAATAAAAGTTTATCTTATATTAAAAGTATTTTTTCTGATATTGAGCTTACTACCATTAGTGGTAATTTATGTATTGATAAAAAACCTTCTTCAATAAATATTATTGAAGGCAGAGGAAAATATGTTATATCTGAATGTGAATTAAGTAAAAAAATATTAAAAAATATTTTGAAAGTTGATTATGAAAAATTAATTGAATTAAATTATAAGAAAAATTATTTGGGTAGTGCACTTGCCGGGACAGTTGGTGGAAATAATGCACATGCATCTAATATTGTTTCATCTATATTTTTAGCAACTGGGCAAGATATTGCTCAAAATATTGAATCTAGTGCATGTTTTACTTTATTTGAACCATCTTTTAATAATGATAATATACACATTAGTGTGACAATGCCTTGCTTAGAAGTAGGCACTATCGGTGGTGGAACATCTTTATTCTCACAAAATCAAGCTTTGAAAATGCTCAATATTAATGGTAATGATGAAACAGGTAATGATTCTGAAAAACTTGCTAAGATTATTTCTGCTTCTGTTCTTGCTGGAGAGTTAAGTTTATTATCAGCTCTATCCACAAACGAATTAGTTTCAGCACATTTAAATTTAAATAGATAGTTTATTGAATACGGCTTTCCTTATATTTCAAATATTCTTTTTTATTAAATTCACCACCGCCTGGAAAAACTTTGTTTTGAAATTCATGCCATGCTTTCACTCTACTTGGGTCGATTGTTACATTTCGATGTGACATACATTCTTCTGGACTAGAATAATAACACATATTTGGTTCTCTTGAAATGTTTTTTTCTGTTTTTGGATAAGGGCGACCATCACTGTCGCAAAATCCAGTTGCATCTATATGTCTATAAAAGCGTAGTGAATCATATGAACCAACCTTGTATGGATATTTACCTCCAGAAATTGCATGTCTAATATATGATTCGGGAATATTTGATGTATAATATTTTCTACGCTCTTTTTTCATAATTGGTTGTTCGCTATCAATATAATTTTCATACTCCATAATTAATAATATTAATTATTATCTCTTTAATATTAATTAATATTATTATTAATCATTTCAATCATTTCTTACGCGTTTTATTATTTTTTTTATTGTTTTTATTTTTTTTATTTTTTTTATTTACGATTTTTTTTGTTATTCTTTTTTTCTTTATTTCATTTTTTTTCGTTTTTCTTTTCTTATTTTTTTTCAAAGTTTTATTTTTCTTTCCACCTTTAAATATATTATATAAATTATCGTTTCTTATTTTTTTTTCAATCTCATTTCTTACTTCTGTAGTTTTTTTATAGTGTTTTTCTTCAATTTTTAAAAGCTCGCGTTTTTGACCCTGAATTATATTATTAAAATCTAAATACTTATTTTTATTTTTTTTTTTTTCTATATTTTCTAATGCGTTACTTATATTATTTCTTATTTTTCTATCTTTCTCTATTATATTGTTTATTTTATCTATCATATTTTTTATTTTTGTTTTTTCATCACTAGCATTTGATTTTTCATAATGTATTTTATAAAAAAATTTTAAGTCTGAATTATTTTTGATTAATTCATCTAATTTATTAGAATTATTCAATTCTTCAAGTAGTAATTTTTGTGCGTTTATTTGAGTTTTATTTTCGTTTTGAGTTTGTTTATATTTTTCTAATTCTTTAAAAGTTGAATTATCAGGATGTAAGTCTTTTATCGATTTTTCAATAGAATTAATAGCTTCTGTCATATGCTTATTTTTGTCAAAGTGATTAAAACCATCAATAAAAATGTTTTTAATTGCTTTTTTTTGTTCATCGGTTATCTTTATATCTTCTTCGATATTTCCTTTAATTTCTTCAATAGTTTTTTCTATATTTTCAAGGGTGTTACCACTATTATCTTCTAATTCTTTAAGTAGACCTTCTTGTTCGTTTATTAATTTTTTCCCTTTTTCTAAAATATTTCTATTTATTTTTTCTTGATTTTCGTTGTTCTTTTGTGTTCTTTCCGCATTTAGTGTTCTTAATCTTTTAGCTTCTTCTTCTTTTTTATTCCTGTGTCTTTCAGCCATTTTGTTTCTTTCTGCTACTTTCTGTTGTTTTGCTCTGTCTTCCTTCTTCTTCTTTTCTGCTGCTGCTGCTTTTGCTGCTGCCTCACGAGCCTTCTTATCTTCTGCTGCCTTATTCTTCTTATCAGCTGCAGCTTTCTCAGCTGCTGCTTTCTCATCTGCTGCTTTCTTATCTGCTGCTGCTTTCTCTTCTGCTGCTTTCTTATCTGCTGCTGCTTTCTCAGCTGCTGCTTTCTTATCTGCCGCTGCTGCCTCTGCCTCTCGCTTTGCCTTTTCCTCTGCCTCCAGCCTCGCCTTCTCTTCTGCTGCTACTCTTTCAGCTTCTACTCTTTCTGCTTCTACTCTTTCTGCTTCTACTCTTTCTGCTTCTACTCTTTCAGCTTCTACTCTTTCT
>JGI24539J26755_10000055_pt1 | contig 44827 bp, 36 predicted proteins | sample NorSeaMetagenome_2_FD_26755 | JGI IMG/M metagenome (IMG submission 26755) | reverse complement strand
AGCCTTAAATCCAAATGCAAGATCAAAATCTGGTGCTAGAGGGCTATGGCAATTTATGTACCCAACGGGAAAGCAATATGGTCTTGAAGTTAATTCCTATATTGATGAACGAAGAGATCCATTTAAATCAACTGAAGCTGCTTGTCAGTATTTTGTTAAATTATATGATATGTTTGGAGATTGGAATTTAGTTTTAGCTGCATACAACGGAGGTCCGGGATATATTCAAAGAAAATTGATTAGTACTGAAAAAGATAATTTTTGGGATCTNAGGCCTTATCTGCGTAGAGAAACTAGAAATTACATACCAAGCTTCGTTGCTGTTTCTTATTTGATGACTTATGCTAATGAATATAATATTCAGCCTGATACTTTACAAATAGAACTAGTTCCTACAGATACTTTTACAATAAACTGTCAAATTAGTTTTTCACTTTTATCTACACTTACATGTGTTTCTACTTATGAAATTAAGCGACTTAACCCTTCATATAAAAATGACATATTTCCTTTAAATTCAAAGATCAATCTTCCTTTAGAATGTGTGAATGACTATTTATTAAATTATGAATCAAACAAAGATTTTGTAACAGCTGTCGATAACAAAGAGATACTTATTGATGAGGTTCGTCATGTATATATAGCAGAAGATGGAGATTATTTAGGAAAAATTGCATCAAAGTATAAATTAAAGGTATTTCAAATTCAAAAATGGAATAGATTAAAATCTTCTAAGCTTAAAATTGGAGATAAACTAGTCTTATACGTGTCAAGTAGTGTTTTACAGGATATAAATAGAATAGAAGCTTCAGAGCTTGAGTATATTGTTCGTAAAGGTGATACTTTATGGGAGATTTCTCAAATGTATGATGGGGTAAGTGTTTCTAAAATTAAACAATTAAACAAGCTAAAATCTAATAATTTAAAACCTGGGTCACGTATTTTAATACCTAAAGCTTAGTATATGAGAATTTATATCTTTTTAATATTCATTTGTGTATTTGTTTCTTGTAAAAATACTTCAAAAACTCTTCCTAATTCCTCTGGCGCTTTCTCTGAAGTTGTGTTTGTTGTGAATGATGCTTTGTGGGACAGAGTAGCAGGTGATATTGTAAAAGAGGTTTTTGAAAGTGAAATTCCTGGTCTTGGAAAGCCTGAATCCTCATTTAAAGTTATTCAAATAAATAATTCTGAATTTAGTTCATTATTTAAAACACACAAACAAATCGTTATAATTTCTAAGGACTCTTCTAATATATCAGATGAAAAGTGGGCTAAAAATCAGATAGTAGCACATATTAAATTTACTGGTAATACAGAGGTTTTCAAAAGTGATTGCTTAAATATATATCCTATTTTTTATGACAATGAACTAAAAGATATAAGAGATGGAATATCAAAAAAAATAGAATCTAATTATTCAAATTATATCAAACAAATCTTTAATATTGACCTACTAATTCCATTAGAATATACACTATCCCTAGACACTAACAATATTTTATTGTTTTCTTATAACCCTCCCAAAAAGGAAGAAATAAAACATCTTTTAATATTTTCTATTAGTAATTCTAGTACAAACTTAGTAGATTCTATTTTTAGACAAACTGATAAGTTGTTTGAATTAAACTTAAAGGGCTCTAGAAGTGATTCATATGTAAAGATTGAGCCAAACTATAGCCCCATTTTAGATAAAGGTTCTTATAGACTTCTTTGGAAATTAAATAATGGTTTTATGGGAGGTCCAGCTCTTATTAAGCCTTATTTTATTAATGATAAAGTTGTAGTTGTTGCTTCTGTTATTTTCGCTCCTCACAGTTCGAAACGAAAATACATAAAAGAAATTGAGGCTATTTTATAATTAATTTTTGAATCTCTTTTCTGATGTCTTTAGAAATTAATTCAATTATATAATACCCTTTACTAATACCATCCAATCGAATTTTTTGACTGTAATGATTGCTATACACAAGCTGTCCTGTTACGCTGTAAATATTAATTATTGAACTAGGATCAATCGCCCCTCTAATAATTAAATAATCATCAGCTGGATTCGGAAAAATACTAAAAGAACTTATTGCTTGATTAATTTGACCTGTTGATATAGTGTTAAGATCACTCTCCCAAACTCCTCTTCCAAATGTTGCAGCAACAATTTTTTGTGTATTATAATTAATTTCTAGTTCTTTTACAACAACATTTGGAAGACCATCCATAAAAGGCTCCCAATCAGACATTGTATTGTCTCTATGATATACGCCAATATCTGTTCCAATATATAAATTTCCCTGAGCTAAATCTTGGTGAACAATACAGTTTACAGGAAGATTTGGAAGATTATTTCCGGTTATGTTACTCCAGCTATCACCTCCATCTGTTGATTCATAAACTTTATGATTTGCTTGAAATTCAGAAAAAGTAACCCAAATATGATCAGCATCATTGGCAGCAACAGTAATATCTGAAAAATTAAAGTTTGGCAGCCCTTGCTTTATATCATCCCATGTTGCTCCAGCGTCTTTTGTTCTCTTAATTCTATTATCTGAAGCGCTGTAAATATAATCTTCATCTGAAGGAGCTAATGCTATAGTGCGTATAGATTGTGCATTACTAACATTATAAGAAATAGAATCCCATTGAACCCCTCCAGTTTGAGACCTATAAACTTCTTTATAGCCAGCAACTATCAGGTTATTATTAATAGCATGTATTTTATAAGGAGTGATCCAACCGCCCTCGTAGTTTACAGGCTTTATATTACTCCAATTATTACCTCCATTATATGTTTTTCTTAACCCTCCATATTGAGAGGTTGAGTATATTATATCATGATCATATATGTCTATTGCACATTCCATGCCATCAGAACCTCTAATTGCCTCCCAATAACTATTTGTAACCATTTCGGTACCATTGTCCTGAGCTCCCGCTACTACACGTCCATCAAGAGTATTCGATAAGCCAATTCGATAAAACTGAGAAATACCCAAGCCGTCACTAATATCAATCCATGAATTTAGGTTATCCATATACTTGTAAAGCCCACCATCATTTCCGGCATATGCGATATCATTTAATGGATTAAATTCTACAACATGTTGATCTACATGCATATAAGAGTAATTAGCACTGCTTCCACTACTTCCGCTTATACTCCAGTCTACACCACCATTATTTGATGCCCAAAGATTTATTCCACCTACATATAACATGTTTTCATCTACCGTTGAAACACCAAAACTTAAATCATACCAAGATTGACCTCCTGTACTTGTACCATCAGTATTTCTGCCTAAAATATTAGGACTGTCAGACTGCAGGCTCCAGTTATTACCACTATCTGTAGACTTATATACACCATGAAAACCATCATCATTTGCAGAAAATAATATATATACTGCATTAGGATTTGCCGCAGTAACAGCTAGTAAGGGACGGCTTTTATTTGATGTTGCCATTCCATTATTAGAACTATTCCAAATTTGCCCTCCATCTATAGATTTAAAAACTTGTGATGATCCATTTGTTTGTTTTACTGAATAAATCGTATTAGGATTATTAGGCTTAAACTCCAAATCTCTAAAATTACCATTAATAATAGTCCCATTGCTATCTACAGCTTTTACCCATGTACTCCCCGCATCAGCACTTATAAGAATATAGGCCTGTGTACCTGCAATTAAACTGTCTGGATAATTTGGGTTAATAATAATCTTATTAACTTTTTTATTATCATTTAATCCCCATTGAATACCTGTTGTATCCCAGTCAATACCTCCATTTATTGATTTTAGCACACCAATACTGTAAGCGCTTGCCATTGTATTTACTCCTTTGAGATCTCCAGTAGCAATATACATTACTTGTGGATTTATTGGGTTAATAGCAATATGTGACACTCCAATTACCGGAAGATTATCTGTGCCTGTTTGCCAGTTACTACCACCATCAATTGATTTCCATAACCCCCCACCTGGAGATCCAATCCAAATAATGTCTTCATCTATTGGATCGAAAGCTATGCAGTTAATTCTTCCATTACCCCTTTTCTTACCATTGGATAAAATAATTGGTGTGTTAAGAGGGCCTATTTCAGTCCAATTACTATTGGAATTTAAATTACTATTTTGATATTTTCTTTTTTCTTTTAACCATTCTGTATAAAGTTTACCAACCGGAAATTTCTTGCCATTTGAGATTCTTTGCGTTATAAAATCTAGGCTTCGAGCATAAGGTTTATAACCATTCCCTTTTGAATAAGGAACTTTTNTTCTATAGTTATTAAATGCGGTTTCCTTCTGTTCTAATGTGGCGTTTGGGTTTTCTGAAAGTAAATTATTCTCCCACACCTGAGAGTAGGTGTTTAGGCTGATAAAACAAATTATAATTATAAAATATTTATTCATTTTTTAAAAGTTTGTTTTCAAAGATAAAATAAAATTCCTTCCTTTTGCACTTAGGCCTGATCCAAATGTTTTATAATGAATATCCATGATATTTTCTAACTTACATGATATGTCTATGTTTTCTGTCGCCTTCAATGACCAGCTAATATCTATTGTTTGCCAGCTCGGATTGCCATCAATTGTGGCTTCTTCAATATTATCTACGCCATTATCATCATAATCTTCTGCTTTTTTCCATCCATTAAAGTTATAAGAAATTGTATATCTGTTTTTATTAGTTTTATGTGTAAGGCTAATTATAGAATTTATTGGGGGTAGATGAGAGAGTGGTCTATTTAAATTAGTCTTGCCTTTTATGTAGTTAAATTTAAAATCTAAGTTTGTTTTTTTGCTAAACATAATATCCGAAGCTAAACTAAAGCCATTGATTTTTGCAGATGAAATATTTTGGTTCATTTGTATTTGCATCAAATCTCCATCATAAATTATTGAGTCTTGATCGTTAAGACTACTATTAGATCTTTGAATTGCATTAGTGATACTTATGTTATAATATTGAGCTTCAAAAATTATTTTTTCAAGATTAATCAGCAAGCTAGTTTCAAAATTAGACGATTGTTCAGGCTTTAGATTTTCATTTGGAATTACTACGGCATAATCGTTTTTTGAAAATATTTTACCAATGTCATCNATATTAGGATTTCTATATCCCNTATAATACGCTATGTTTAAACTAGATTTTTTAAATATTTTTTGATTTATTAAAAAAGAAGAAACCAGTGCTTTGTTTTTTGTAGTAATTTTTGAAAAAGGCAAATTATAGATGTCATTATTTTCAAANTCAGCAGTTAGAAAATTAAGATTATATCTTTCTCCAAAAAATATAGTTGTTTTTTTAAACACACTCCAGTTAATNTGTGTGTATATAGACCCATCAACCACACTACTACCTCCATCTGGATATCTTGTAGTATTAAAAATAACATTATTATTGTCTNTTAAATTAGCCTTTGAGTTTACAAACTGTTTCCTATAACTCACTCCGTAATTTAATTTAAATCGTTTAATTGTTTTTTTTATATCAAAAACACCATCTAGAATTAAGATATTTTCATTTCTATTTGACAGGTATTGATCATTTGTTTTTTGCTTATGTCTAGATTCTTTGACATTTTGCCAAGCTAAAATTAATGAGTATTTATCAGATAATATATTATCAGCTTTTTTAGTATAATTTAAGTTTTGTGCTATTCTAGTTTGAGGTCCATAGTACCAGTTTTTATACTTTCCAACACCTCCCTCTAAGTCATTCATCTTATCAAATCTTGATATTTTTGATGTTGTTGAAAATTGACTATTAAGACTTATTTTTTCTTTTTTATTTAGATTTATAAATAGTTTTTGAATAAAATCATAGCTGTTATAAGAAGTATTAAGCTGCCTGTTTTTTTCTACAACATGTGCTTCGTTTCCCCAGTTTTTATATCCGTGCATCCTGTTTAAGCCCATCTTGATATTGCCATTTGATTTTATAGAAAACCCATTTATAAAAGTTAATTTTTTGAAATCAAACGTGCTTAAGTAATTTAATGAACTTGATTCATTTGCGCTTTCATATTTTTGAAATAATATATTTGATTTTCCATTAAAAGAGTTTTTATTTATTGTATTAACAATTAAAGCCCCCCCCATAGCCCCATCTCCATATACTACTGATGCAGGCCCTGTTATTGCTCTTATGTTATTAATAAAAAAGGGGTTTATTGAACTTGAGCTTTGTACATGACCATTTCTATATATGGCATTGTTAAGTGGAACGCCATCTATTACAATTAACAGCCTATTTGCTTCCATTCCTCTATAGTTTGGGCTCCCTCCTCCAGATTGGCTTTCTTGGACGGAAACTCCAATTGTTTTTTTAAAAAGTTCAGATATTGTGCTTGGTTGTATTTCCTCAATTTTTTTTCTTTCAATTTTAGATAGTATTCCATTATAGTTTAAAGCTTGCTTTATTTCTTCAAAATTTATTGTTTCTAGTATGTATGAGTTTGGGTATAAATACACTTTATCTTGTAGCCCATTTTTTTCAATTTTTAAATCTACATAGCTAATATGCTTTATTTGAATAAAATCATTTGCATTAAAACCAGATAGATTTGCAATACCATCAACATTACTTATAGTACCAAAATTATTGTTAAAAATATTTACATTAGAAATAGGTCTTTTGGTTACTTCATCTAAGAAAATAACATCTTGACCAAATATTAATAATGACCACAAGCTAATGGTGAGTGATAAAATAAGTTTCATGTTACCTTAACGATTCAATTACTATATGTGATTTTATATTATCTAACTTATAATGATGAACCTTATAATAGTAAAATATTTTTTCAATAAGTTGTTGTCTATTTTTATAAGGAATATTAATATTTCTATTAGTAATTAATGCCCTAAAATAATTTAAGTTATCTCCATTAATTACCTCTTCACTACTTTCTGTTTTTTTTGTAAAACACGAATTATTAAGATTAAAAAATGGATATTCAATGTTTTCTATTGATGGGAAAAAACCAAGGAATTTTGTTAAAGAAATTAAATATCTAAGTGAAAAGTTGTGGTCAATCTCTTGCTCATTATCTAGGTCTTTTGTAAGTCCCCATATAAAGTTGAAGACACTAGAGTTTCTTTCACCTTCAATTAAAATTTTTGAGAGAATTTCTGCCATAAATATCCGTAGTAATTTATTATAAAGCCCCGTGCTTTGAAAATGATGAGCTACGCTAATTTCTGTAATATATTGAAGTTCTTTATTTGGTTTGTGTTTGGCACTAATATTAAGAAGACTGAGTTTTTCCAAAAGTGATATTTTATTTTTTGTTTTTTTACTCCGTCCTCTTTTTATATTAAATGATTTTAATCCATAATCCTCAGTAAATATTTTTGCTATTATAGAGCCCTCACCATATTTATGGTTTATAATAGATATAGCTCGACAATCATAATTCATTATTTTATAAACAGTATTTTACTTACTATCTTTTCTAAACCATTCGAATCAACACTAAACACTAGATATATTCCAGTACCTACTTTTTCATTATTAAAGTTCTTGCCATTCCAGTTTGCTTGACCCCCATTGGCAATTGTTTGATAAACAAGAACCCCATTTATATCAGTTATTTTTACAAGAGCATTATTTACCAACTGACTAATCGCAATATTCCCCTGATAGTTTTCTCTAACAGGATTCGGAAAAACATATGTTTCCTCTTGTTTAACCTCTCCAATAGTAGCATCTGATCTATATGAAATCAAGCCCTTATCTGTAGCAATATAAACCTCCCCACTTAGCTGGTTAATGCTAATATCTATAATTTTATTTGAAAACAAGGGACTATTTGTTGTGGTGAAATGATGTATTTGCTCCAAACCATCATCTGAAAGCAGGTATAGCCCTGAAGACTCTGTGCCTACCCATTTGCGGTTTGCCCCATCAATCTTGATGCAATTAATTCGTTCTGTAGATAGTAAATATTGCCCATATTCACCTTCTTGAATTAGTATTTGTTGTGCATCAAAGTTAAATCCACTAAAAATTAATTCAGGATAATAAAAAACAGCCACACCTTTATCAGTGCCTATCCATATCTCTCTATCAAGATCTTCGATAATGGCATATATATTTAATGAAGGGAGATTTCCATTGCCAGAATTTGTATTTAGGATTTTATATTCATCATCAAGATGATTTGAAAGAGTATTGTTGTCACTATAGACAAATAATCCTCCTCATGAATTATACCCCATTTCCTATTTGCTTGATCAATAATTAATTCATCAAAATATAAACCATTGATATCTTGATTCATAGAAAAAGAAAACCATTCATCCTTAGCTGTTTTTACAAATAATGGTTTTTCAACCTGTGAGTTTAGCCCCCAAAGATTATTGTTGTTATCAAATTTAATATCAGAGATTTGTATTCTATTATTTGAATAGAATGTAGTGTCAAGCACCCCCTGTGTGTTTTGATATCCATACTTCACTACATGCTCATCATCTTGCATAACTGAAATCCCATTATACCATGACGCATAATATTCTTTATTGTCAAAATATGCTGCTTCAACAATGTCCCTTGCTCTGTTAAGATCATCAAAGTTTTTATTACTCCATTGATAATCGTTTTCCATAATAGAAACCCCGTCATTATTTAATTTGTTGACACTAAAATTCATATGACCACCATGACAAACAAATAACTTGCCAGAAATGTATTCAAGGCTATAAATGTCATTTGATTGAGGACTATTTACTAATAAAATATCTTCTATTTTTAGATCTACATAATGAACCAGTCCTTGTTTTTTGTCTGCAACCCATATTTCATTTTCTATAATAGACGCACTGCTATATGCATCTTCTAGGTTGTTAAGAGAGTTAATTTGTAACTGAGGACTTATTAGATGTATTTGATTGCTGTCTGTTATAATCAAGGACTCTCCTTTTTTTGATAGTTCTGGCCTTACAAGTGCCAATTCTAACATTATATCCCAGGTATTGTTTTTTATTAAAATAGAATACTATCCAGTTCTACTATAGCAATAACGGTATTTTTAAAAAGATTAATAGATGAAAAAGAAGCGTCTTCTAATGCTGGGTTTTCAAATAAAACTTCTTTAAACCACTGATTGAAGTCTGATAAAAAGAGATTGTTTTTTTGAGCGCAATAGATTCCATTTGATGTTGCCGCATAGATTAAACTATCATCTACAATAGTCTGATTTACCTCTACATACTCAGCGTTATTTCCAATCTTATATGTGTCTTTTATTTCGTTTCTTATTACATCTATAACAACAATACCAAATGAACAAGAAAGATATACAAGGTTTTCATCAAAAGAAATACTGTTAATATTTTTTTTCCCAATAATTTCTTTTCTTTTAACATCTGAGATATTTGTTATCAAACCATTTCTGATAATATCTATATTACAGTTATCATACGTAACAATTAATATCTTGTTAAAACCATTGTATTTAATATTCTGTATATTATTATCAGAAAGACCATTCACCTTTGAATATCTGTTTATACTATTATCATAAGTGTTGTAGAAAAAAAGCCCCCCCTGTGCAACACAATAAATTTTTTCTTCTGCTATTGTAATTTTCTCTGGTTGATTATAGGCTAAATAATCCTTCCAATACCCCACAGGCACATTTTGTGCTAATGTCATTAATGGAATTAGTAGTAGTAGTATAATTTTCATATGCTAGAACAATAATAATGCAATTTATATCCTTCTTAACCTTATTTTTAAAAAAAAATTGTCTTTAGCAATACCTTTATTAGATTTGCATTTTAGGCTCAGTAGTTCAACTGGATAGAATATCAGATTTCGGCTCTGACGGTTGGGGGTTCGAATCCCTCCTGGGTCACATTTTAGTGTTTAATAATTAGTTTCTTGTACTTTAATTAAACTGAAGTTTATATTTTTCTAATCAATGATTAGTCTCTTAGAGATCCTTCCATCTTTGTTTTCATAAAAAAGAATTGTATTTTTTTTCTTTTTAATCTGCTGTCCATTTATGTTGAATATTTTTTTAATTTCTTCATTTCCCAATATTTCAGCTATACTTGAAGCGCATTGAATGATAACTGTATCGCTGTAATAGAGTTGTTCACTAAACTCTGACTCTAGTAGTATTACGATATTTAAATTACCTGAATAGTTTTGCGTCACGTATAGGTTTGTAAAGTTTATTTCACTTGTATAGCCCGCTGTATAATTATTACCATCATTTGGCGAGGTAGTTGTTACTCTTATTCCATTTGATATGTTTTCTATTGCAAAAAAACCAATTAAGTTATTAGCTGTATCAAAAGAATTTATGATAGCATAGTTAGAGCCTGCAATTAATCCAACTCTTAGTACTGTGCTAATGTTTTGTGATGATGAATTTAAAATTGCATAACCTACAGAGTCTCCAGCTGATACTGATGATATGTCAAAATAACCCCCATCTGTTGTTATGGTACTTGTTCCAATATCTGGTTCATTTGTAGCTTGATCAATTACTATTTGTAAGCTTGATGCTGTGTTACATTGGTTATTTCCTAAAACTGTATTTATAATTGGATTAAACGGAGCGGGAACAAATATACCGGTTGTTAAGGTATCGCTAGCTGACCATAAAGAACCCATGTTTAATGTAGAGTCATGGTAAGCCATTATTTGCCATTCATAGATAGTGTTTTGTTGTAAAACTGGAATATTTGTATTATTTATTAGCCCGCTTACAATGCTTAAATTTTGCCATGTATTTGTGTTAAGTATTCTGTAATGAATTTTATATCTGTTTGCACCTGTAAGTACAATCCAATTTGCCTGAGCTGAAATATGAGTTATATTGCTGGAATTCAGACCATTGGGTGTCGGGCAGAGTGTTGTTGAAGTGAAGAAGGTATCAACTACAGACCAATTAGAAAAAAGAGTATTTGTAGAATCACAATAGCTTCTTATTTGCCAGATATAATCTACTTGACTTGTTAGGTTATTTAAGACTTTTGAGTTTAATGTAGAGTCTATATTATTTTTATAGGACCAAGTATTCATACCTATTTGTTTATATCTAACCTTATAATGATGAACATTATTTACAGAACTCCAATTAAGCTCAGCGCTAAAAAAATATATATTATTAGAAAATATTGATTGAGAAACTCCACATTGAGCACTACAGTTTATTGAAATTAAAATAAATAGTGAGATTATGCAATTCTTCATAAGAACAAACTTACAAATTTTAGTATTGTTATTTTTTGTTTGAAAATATATATATTGTGCTTGAGTATTGTGTTAATCCTAAAAATGCACTAACATTAGATAGTAGCCCAATACAAAATCCTTTAAAATAATTTTTGTATCCGCTTTGATGCTCATTACTAAGAAGAGAAACATAAAATGAGTCAAACTTCATACCTATTTTTTTATCTAATATGAAATTATGATTATTTAAAAGTTTTGTAATTGATTTTACTGAGAAATGATTTAAGTGAATAGGCAGATCCCATGCAGCCCAATATTTTTTATATATTCTAGCATCCAGACTTTCATAATTAGGAACAGCAATAATTAATGTGCCATTAGCAGTTATTATTTTTTTAAGATCTAATATTGTTTGATTGGGCTCATACACATGCTCTAGTACATGCCACATACTAACACTTTGAAAGCTATTTTCCTCAAACTGTTTAAGGTCTGTATTTTTCTTAATATTTAAATTGTACTTTTCTATTCCTTTATTTCTTGCTATGTCCGATGGTTCTATTCCTACACATTCAATATTTTTATTTTTACAGGAATTTAGAAAGTCCCCTGTTCCACATCCAATATCTAGGTGTTTTTTAGTTTGTGAAGATTTTATTAATAGTTGTGTTTTTGTTTTAATAGCATACTGTCTAATAGTTTGATATAGAAAATTAAATAATCCCTTCTTATTGTCTGTATGTGAGATATAGCTTTCATTTATGTAGTATTTCCCTAGATTTTTTTCAAATGGTCTTGGATTTGTATAAAGAAAATTACAAGTTAAGCATTCAACTACATTAAATTTTTCGTTACTAAGACTAAAATCTTCACTTTGTAAAAATATTTTGTTTTTTTCTTGATTGCAAACAGGACATTTTTCTATTAAATTCATCGTCCCATATATACTAGTAGAACATTGATATCTGATGGCGAAACCCCGCTTATTCTTCCCGCTTGGCCAATTGATGTTGGTTGTATTGAATTTAATTTTTCTTTTCCTTCAGTAGATATTGAATGCAGTTTTGAATAATCAAAATCTTCCGGTATTATTATTTCTTCCAATTTGCTCAGTTTCTTTGCTGATTCGGCTTCCTTATTCAAATAGCCTCCGTATTTAATACTTATTTCAGCTTGCTCTATCGCTTCTTCGGATATTTTATTTTTTGTTATAAAATTTCTTAATTCCACTGAAACGCTTATATCTTTGAATGTTATATGTGGCCTAGATAGAAACGAGTATAGTTTTTTCTTCTGAGTAACTACTTTGCTTTTTTTCTTTTCTAAAACAGAATTTATTAATTCAATCTCAATATTTTGTTTTCGCAAAAACTTGATTAAAATTTCCGTTTGTTGGTTTTTAATTTCTAATTTTTCTAACCTTTCTTTACTTGCCAGGCCTAGCTCAAAACCTTTTTTTGTTAATCTTATATCTGCGTTATCTTGTCTTAAAAGTAATCTGTATTCTGCTCTAGATGTAAACATCCTGTATGGCTCTTCCGTTCCTTTTGTTATTAAATCATCTATTAATACCCCTATATAGGCATCTGATCTTGTTAAAATAAATTTTTCTTTCCCTTTTACTTTTTGATTTGCATTAATTCCTGCTATAAGTCCTTGGCATGCAGCTTCTTCATATCCAGTAGTTCCATTAATCTGTCCGCAAAAAAACAAGTTTTCTATTAGTTTCGTTTCCAGTGTTTTTTTAAGTTGTGTAGGTGGAAAGTAGTCATACTCTATAGCATATCCTGCTCTAAAAAGCTTTACCTTTTCAAGTCCTTTAATTTTTCTTAGGGCTTTAATTTGTATGTCTTCTGGCAATGATGTTGAAAATCCATTTAAATATATCTCTATTGTTTCTTTTCCCTCAGGTTCTATAAATAATTGATGTCTTTCTTTTTCTGAAAATCTTACAATTTTATCCTCTATTGAAGGACAGTATCTTGGTCCTAAGCCCTTTATCCTACCCTTAAACATAGGTGATTTTTCAAAACCCTCTTTTAAAACTTCGTGAACTTCTTTTGATGTATATGTTATAAAGCAGCTCTTTTGATTTTCTATTTTATTTTCTTTTATATACGAAAAACTTTTGTAGTCGCTATCTCCAAACTGCTCTTCGGTTTTTGAATAATCAATACTTCTTCCGTCCAGCCTCGGTGGCGTTCCGGTTTTCATTCGACCGTGAGTAAATCCGAGTTCAATAAGTTGCTTTGTAATACCTTCTGCTGCTGGTTCGCCAGACCTTCCACCTTTATAATTTTTTTCTCCCAAGTGAATTAATCCATTCAAAAATGTACCATTACAAAGTATAACGCTGTCGCTGTTTATACTAACCCCCATTTTGGTAATTATCCCTTTCGCTTTTTGTTCTTTAATTATAATGCTATCAACGCTGTCCTGATAAAAGTCTATATTATGATTACTTTCTAATGTTAATCTCCATTCTCTCTCAAAAAGCTTTCTGTCGCATTGTGCTCTTGGGCTCCACATTGCAGGCCCTTTAGATTTATTCAGCATTCTAAACTGAATCGTTGACTTGTCAGTTACAATTCCCGACATACCTCCTAAGGCGTCAATTTCTCTTATTATTTGTCCTTTTGCTATCCCTCCCATTGCCGGATTGCAGGACATACGAGCTATCGTCTCAAGATTTTGAGATATCAAAAGCACTTTTGATCCAAGTGTTGCTGCTGAATAAGCAGCTTCACAGCCAGCATGACCGCCTCCAACTACAATTACATCATATTTTTCTTCTATTTGCATAATGTTTCACATGAAACTATTTTTTTTAAAACACTGTATGTCAATGTTTTAAGCCATCTTTTCAAGATAATAGTTTTCTTTTTTTCTTATTTCTTTTGCTTCTTTATTTGACTTATCATTATATCCTAGCAAATGTAGTAAACCGTGAGCCATCACCCTATAAAGTTCTTTAGCAAATACAACTTTATATTTCTCAGCATTTTCATAAATTCTTTCGATACTTATAACAATATCGCCACTAATGTTATTGACATCTTTATTTTCAAAGGTTATAACATCCGTAAAAGTATCGTGTTGTAGAAATTGCTGATTGTATACTAGCATTTCTTTATCATTAATTAATAAATACGTTATGGTTCCTGTTTTTGCCCCCTCCTCTTTAATTATATTATTAAGCCAGATTTTAATCTTTCTTCTATTTGCTAATCGATATTTTGCTTGTATTTGAAAACTAATCATTGTTTTCTTTAATTAGTGAATTAAAATATTTGTTGACTTCATTTTTAAAAAAAGGTGATAGGTTCACTGGAGTTGTACTTCTAAGTTCCAATTGTGACTTTTGTTTTTTCTTAACAATACTATACTTTTTGTTTATTTTACTTTCATCAATTATCCACTCATTTGATTCTCTCTTTTCATCTTCTCCTTTTTCTTTCTCAGCTTTTTCAAAATCAATAAATTTATCTATTATTTTATCAAGTCTTTCAAATGTTTTATTTGAAATATTATTATTTATTATATCATATTCATTTTCTTCCATTTGTTCTTTAATCTTATCTAGCATCTTACTATTTCCAAGTTCTCCATTTTCTTTTTCTAGCGATTCTAATCCTGATTTAATTAATCCCTGTTTTTTAGCAAGCTCCATAAGTTTTTTACTGCTCATTTCTCCCTTTCCAGATTTGCCCTTTCCTTTTTCCTTTCCTTTTTTCATTTTTTCATTTAGTTCTTTTTGAGCTTTTTTTAGCTCTGACATAGAAGGGTTATTGCACTTTTGAGGATTATTACAATTTTTAGGTTTTTTGCATTCGGAAGGCATTTTACTTAAATCTAATTGCATATTTTTTAATATCTCAGAAAGCAAGAGCGCCAAATTGTTGCTTGATGTCATGACAAATTGTTGTTTTTCTGTAGATTTTTTAATAACTCTTGCCTCTAGTTTTTTGGTTGACTCTATCATATTTTCTTTAATTAAGCTTATTTCAGAGTTTATTTTTTCCTGTATTTGAACAACTCTTTTACTGAGCGCAAATAATGAGTCCTCTATAATTTTACTATCATCAGATAGTTTTTTTTGTATCTGAACAAGTTTAATAAATTCAGAACTACTTGTTTTTGTTTTTTTTGTCTTGTTAATCAAATCCTCTTGACTAAATGAAAGGTTTAGTAAGTTTTCAAGTATTTCCCTTAATGTTTCTATGTTCTCTATTTGTTTTTCTTCACTATTGCTTTGCTGCATAGCTGATAGTTTGTCTGCAAGCTCATCAAGTTTTTCCAATGATTTTTTTTGAGATTTACTAGACTTTTTCTTATTTTTTTTATCTAAAGCTTCCTTACTTTCTTTCATAGAATCTTCTATTTCTTTTTCATCTTCTTTTGTTTTTGGAAGTGAGTTTTTATTTTCTAATTCCTCGTTTTTCTTTTCAAGATCCTTTATAGACTCCTTTATATTATTCATTTTTTCTTGCAGCTTTTCTTGTGTTTTTGCAAGATCTTTTGTTTCTTTTTTTGTAGAGTCTGTTTCGTTTTTTAAATTTGATTGTTCTTCCCTTAACTTTTTTATTTCTTCAATTAATTCTTCTGTTTTTTGTTCAAACTCTAACTGCTTAAACAATTCAAGCTCTCTGTCTAGTTCTTTTTCTAAATCATTNTTTTTAGAATTTATTTTTTTAAGCAGATCTTTAAGTTTCTCTTTATCATCTTTGTTCATTAACCTCTCTAGTTCTTCTAAAAGTTTTTTCATTTCTTTATCAACAACGTTGTCCATTAGCTTTTTAAGTTTTTTTTGTTTCTCTAATGTTGAAGGATTTATTTTTTTCTGGTTTTTATGATTATCTTCATTTCTAGACTGATTTCTTTTTATTTCCTCTAATATCTTTTTTTGTTTTTCAAGTATTTCTTTTGTTTTTTGTTTTTCTTCCCATCCTAGCTTTTTCTTAGCAATAATATCTTTATTAAATTTTTTTATTTCTTCTTTTAATTCTTGAGCTTTACTTATAGAATTGCTTAGGCTATTTTTTATTTTTTCATTTTTTTCATTTTTTTCAATAATTGTTTCTTCTCTTGTTTTTTCTGTGAATTTTAACTCTTTGCTTTTTGTTTTTTTATGACCATTAACCTTATCATTATCCCAAACTTCAAAGTAATACCTAACCTCTTCTCCTGCATTGAGCTTTAATTTAGCGATATCAAATTCATGATAGAAAACTTGGTCATTATTTGATGATATTTTTAATTGCTCTTTAAATTTAATAACAGTATCATCATTATAAACCTTATAGCAAAAATTTAATTTACTTAAACCATAATCATCTCTAATTTCTCCACTTAGATTTCTGTAATTATTTATACTATCCTTTTTTTCATTTACAATGATTGTAGGACTTTCATCATTTATAATATCAATTTTAAAGCTTGTTGTGTCTCTAAGGTTATACTTGTTATAATTAATGAAATCTATTTTTGTTGTCGTGTAATATTTTTGTTTATATGTATGAGTGTTTCCAATATTAAACTTTGTTGTTTCAGAATTCATTTTAAGAATTAATGTATCTGTATTCTCAAAATTGATAACCCATTTTATTTGAGTCCCTTCAGGAACTCTTAAATCCTCAATGCTATTAACTATTACGTCTTTTTTTTGTATATATTTAGGGTAGTTTATTGTTGTTTTGACATCTAATATTGTTGGTTTGGGAATTACTTTTATAAAATATTTTTTTGATTTATAACCCCCTCCAAGTAAACTAAAATACTTGCTTTTATTAATGTTTTTAAATAGGTATTCAAACTCTGAGGAGTTCTTTTTTTTCATTATAAACTTGTAATTATCTACAGAGACATAAAATTCTCTAGGAATTTCATTTCCTTCTATTTTTATTTTTAAAACATAATCCTCCTGTTGTTTTGTTGTTAGCTCAGATTCAATTTGTATTATATATGGAGCTTCAGGCTCAAAGAATTTATTGTGCTTGATGATTCGTGAAGAGCTTTTTGTTAGCATATCAGCTTTTCCACTAATAACAAAAATTAATATTAATGCCAATGGAGCTAGAAGCCATTTTGCTATCTTAAAATTAGATTTTAATTGAATAGCATTTTTAAACGGTATTGGTGTTATAGATTTAGTTTTTTGATCTATACTAGCATTTATCAGTTCATTATCAAGACCCATTTCGCTTAGTTCCAGGATGTTAATGAGCTTATCCTCTATTTCATTAAAATGATGTCCTAGTATTTTTGCAGCATCTTTATAAGTAATTCCTTTGCGTATATTAAAAAGTTTTAATAGAGGTATAAGAATGAATTTAATTATTATTAAGCTATTAATAATTAAATATGACCAAAAGAGAATCGTTCTAAGGCCAACATCAAAATTCATATAGAATTCAAGTAAAGAAATAAATATGAAAAAAAGCAATAAGATAAATAAGGAAAGAATACCTCCTTTAATAATCTGATTGGTATAATATTTCTTTATAAACTGTTTAAGTTTATTAATTATGTCACTTTGAATTTTCACTAATACAAAAATACAATTTTAATATACTCTTAGTTTCAATAATTTATATCATAAATACTATCTTTGTAAAAAAACAAAAATGCCACAAGTAAGAGTTCGTTTTGCGCCCAGCCCCACAGGTCCACTTCATATTGGAGGTGTTAGAACAGCTTTATATAACTATTTGTTTGCTAAAAAATATAATGGAAAAATAATTTTAAGGATTGAAGATACTGATCAAGCGCGCTTTGTTAAAGGGGCAGAAGAGTATGTTATCGAATCTTTAAATTGGTGTGGTATTAATTTTGATGAGAGTATTGTTGCAGAAGGAAAGTTCGGTCCATATAGACAGTCTGACAGAAAAGAAATATATGAGCAGTATGCTCAACAATTAGTTGATGATGGGTTTGCTTATTATGCTTTTGACTCTTCTGAAGAGCTAAATCAAATGCGAGAAAGAATGAAACAGGCAGGAGTACCTTCTCCTCAATACAATTCTATTACAAGAAGTACAATGAAAAATTCTATCTCATTATCTGAAGATGAGACAAAATCAAGGATTAAAAATGGAGATCAATATGTCATAAGGATAAGAATGCCTCGAAATGAAGAGGTGAAAATAAATGATTTAATAAGAGGTTGGGTAGTTGTTAATACTAATAACATGGATGATAAAGTAATCTTTAAATCAGATGGCATGCCAACTTATCATCTTGCTAATGTAGTAGATGATTATTTAATGAATATATCTCATGTAATAAGAGGAGAAGAGTGGCTTCCATCTGCACCGTTGCATTTACTTCTTTATAAGTATTTGGGCTGGGAGAGTAAAACTCCTGAGTTCGCTCATCTTCCACTGATTTTAAAGCCTGATGGCAATGGAAAGCTTAGCAAGAGGGATGGTGATAGATTGGGATTTCCTGTTTTTCCAACTGAGTGGTGTAATCCTGAAACTGGTGATATAAGCTCCGGATATAGAGAGAGTGGATATATTCCTGAGGCATTTATTAATATGTTAGCTTTTTTAGGTTGGAACCCTGGAACTACTCAAGAGATTTTTTCTATTAATGAATTAATAGAAGCCTTTTCATTAGACAGGGTTGGAAAAGCAGGTGCTAAATTTGATTTTGACAAGACAAAATGGTTTAACCAGCAGTACTTAAGAAGGAAATCAAACAAAGAACTGTCCAGTAATTTACAAGTAATCTTAAAGAAGAATGGAATTGATAAAGACAATAAATATATTGAGGCTGTTTGTGAACAATTAAAAGAAAGAGCAACCTTTGTAAACGATATGTGGTTAGAGGGTGGGTATTTTTTTAATGCACCAATTTCATATGACGATAAAACTGTTAGTAAAAAATGGAAGAACGATTCTCCAAACCTGCTTTTAGAATTAAAGAATAAATTAGTATTAATTGAAGATTTTAGCTCTGTAAATATTGAGGAAGTATTTAAGGGGTTTTTAATTGAAAAAAATATTGGGATGGGTAAATTACTTCCAGTATTTAGATTATCTCTAACTGGTTTAGGCATGGGGCCTTCACTGTTTAATATAGCCTCTTTAATTGGTAAAGAAGAAACCTTAAATAGAATGAACACAGCTTTAAATAATTTAAAATAATGGGGGTTATTACAATCGAAGGAATCAAAGTTTATGCTTATCATGGCCACCTTCCTGAAGAAGCTATTTTAGGAGGGCACTTTATTGTAAATGTATGTGTTACCGCTGANACATCTTTNGTGGAAGAGAGCGATGATTTAACTGACACGGTTGACTATGTAAAAATTATAAATATTGTAAAACAAAAAATGGCAAATAGATCTAATATGATTGAGCGTCCTGCACGAGCAATAGTAAATGCAATATTAACATTACATAAAGTGCAAAAAGTTAAAGTAGAGGTTGAAAAAAAACTACCACCTATTGATGCCTTTTTTGATAAAATATCTGTTACTTGTGAAGATAAAAACTAAATTAAAAGCTTAGTCATACTTGTTTTTTTAGATATAATTAAATGTAACTTCTCAATCATAACTCTTTCTTGACTCATATTGTCTCGATCTCTTAAGGTTACAGATTGGTCCTCTAATGTTTGATGATCAACTGTAATACAAAATGGTGTTCCTATAGCGTCCTGTCTTCTATATCTTTTTCCAATAGAATCTTTTTCTTCATACTGGCAATTAAACTCTAATTGTAGAAATTTAATTAATTCCCTAGCTTTATCTGGNAGTCCATCTTTTTTAGTCAGAGGTAGAATTGCAGCTTTAATTGGCGCAAGAGCATGTGGAATTTTTAAAACTGTTCTTGTTTCTCCATTTTCTAAGAGCTCTTCTTTAAAAGAGTTAGATAGTATTGTTAAAAACATTCTATCTAATCCTATTGAAGTCTCGAGCACGTAAGGAGTGTAGCTCTCATTAATTTCAGGGTCAAAGTACTTAATTTTTTTGCCAGAATGTTCTTGATGTGCTTTTAAATCGAAATCTGTACGTGAATGAATTCCTTCAAGCTCTTTAAATCCAAAAGGAAATCTAAATTCAATGTCAGTTGCAGCATTTGCATAGTGTGCTAGATTCTCATGGTCATGAAACCTATAGTTTTCTTCTCCTAAATCAAGTGACTTGTGCCATTTCATTCTTTGTTTTTTCCAGTATTCATACCATTTTATCTCTTCTCCAGGTCGAATAAAAAACTGCATTTCCATTTGTTCAAACTCTCTCATTCTAAATATAAATTGTCTGGCAACAATTTCGTTTCTGAAAGCTTTCCCAATTTGAGCTATTCCAAAAGGAATTTTCATTCTGGAGGTTTTCTGAACATTTAAAAAATTAACAAATATTCCCTGAGCAGTTTCAGGTCTTAAGTATAAGTCTGAAGCTCCATCCAGAGTAGCTCCAACTTGTGTTTTAAACATTAAATTAAACTGACGCACATCTGTCCAATTACAAGTGCCAGACACTGGACATTTAATTTCTAAATCTTCAATTAGGGTCTTAATGTCTTTTAAATTTTCAGATGTAAGAGCTATGTTCATATTACTGTTAATTTCTGAAATTTTTTCTTTTCTTTCTAAAACTCTTTCATTTGTTGAGATGAATTCTTCTTTATTAAAAGTGTCTCCAAATCTTTTCTGTGCCTTTTGAATATCTTTATCAATTTTGCTTTCAATCTTTAAAATATATTCTTCTATTAATACATCAGCTCTATATCTTTTTTTAGAATCTTTATTATCAATTAAAGGATCATTAAAGGCGTCAATATGCCCAGAGGCTTTCCATATTTTGGGATGCATAAAGATGGACGTATCTATTCCTACAATGTTTTCGTGTAAGTTAACCATTGATTTCCACCAATAATCCTTAATATTATTTTTAAGCTCTACTCCATTAGGACCATAGTCATACGCTGCCGCTAATCCGTCATAAATTTCGGATGATTGAAAAATAAAACCATATTCTTTACAGTGAGATACAACTTTTTTAAATACTTCTTCGTAGTTTGCCATAATACAAAAGTAATAATTCTCAGATTTAATTCTGTAAATTTACATTATGATTCAAATTGAAGATAAGATTATTTCTAAAGAAGTTTTTGAAAAGAAGTTTTTATGCGATTTAAATTCATGTAAGGGCTCTTGCTGTGTGGAGGGTGACTCTGGAGCCCCATTAAGTGAAGATGAGGTTATTACTATTAATAAAATTTACCCTAAAATAAAACCTTATTTAAGTAATCAGGGGAGAAGTGTTATTGATAGTTTAGGTGTTTCTGTAATTGATGCAGACGGAGATTTAACGACACCATTAGTTAATAATAGAGAGTGTGCTTTTGTAATAAATGAGAAGGGGATCTCTAAGTGTGCAATTGAGAAAGCATATTCCGAAGATAAAACAGATTTTAAAAAACCAATTTCATGTCATTTATTCCCAATTAGAATTACCGAATATTCAGATTTTGATGCCGTTAACTATGAGTCGATTAAAATTTGCTCTCCTGCATGTAGTCTTGGAGAGGAGATGCAGCTTCCTGTATACAGGTTTCTTAAAGAACCACTAATAAGAAAGTATGGTGATAAGTTTTACAAAGAAATTACTAAAGTTGCAGAGTTATTGAATTCAAAATAAAAATTTATTTAAAAGCACTTTCACCTGTGATATCAAGACCTGTAATTAATAAATGAATATCATGAGTTCCTTCGTAGGTAATTACAGATTCCAAATTCATCATGTGTCTCATTATTGAATAATCTCCAGTAATACCCATAGCTCCTAATATCTGCCTTGCTTCTCTAGTTATTTTAAGAGCCATATCAACATTATTTCTTTTACACATTGATATTTGAGCTGTAGTTGCTCTTCCTTCGTTTTTTAGAACTCCTAATCTCCATGTCAAGAGCTGTGCTTTAGTGATCTCAGTAATCATTTCAGCTAATTTTTTTTGTTGTAATTGGAATGCAGCAATTGGCTTTCCAAACTGTATACGTTCTTTAGAATATCTTAATGCTGTATCATAACAATCCATAGCTGCACCAATAGCCCCCCAAGCAATTCCATATCTTGCCGAATCTAAACAGCCAAGTGGAGCGCCAAGCCCATCTTTATTTGGCAAGATGTTTTCTTTAGGAACTTTAACATTATCAAATACTAGTTCGCCAGTTGCTGATGCTCTTAAACTCCATTTGTTGTGTGTTTCCGGAGTAGTAAACCCATCCATTTCTCTCTCAACAATTACACCTTTAATTCGCCCTTTCTCATTCTTTGCCCAAACAACTGCAATATCTGCAAATGGCGAGTTTGATATCCACATTTTTGCGCCATTTAGTAGATAATGATCACCCATATCTTTAATGTTAGTTGTCATTCCTCCAGGGTTTGAACCATGATTAGGCTCTGTTAATCCAAAACATCCAATTAATTCTCCAGAGGCTAACTTTGGAAGATATTTCATGCGCTGCTCTTCATTTCCATATTCATATATAGGGTACATTACTAAAGAAGATTGAACTGAAGCAGTAGAGCGAACCCCACTATCACCTCGCTCTAGCTCTTGCATTATAAGGCCATAAGAAATATTATCTAATCCAGCACCTCCATATTCTGTAGGGATATAAGGCCCAAAAGCACCTATTTCAGCTAAACCAGGAAGGATTTGTTTTGGAAACTCAGCCTTTTGACAAGCCTCTTCAATAATTGGAGATATGCTTCTTTTTACCCATTCTCTAGCAGCATCTCTTATAAGTTTATGCTCTTCTGTTAGAAGTTCATCCATGTGAAAATAATCTGGAGCTTGGTATAAGTCTTGTTTCATAAGTACAGTAATTAATTTTATACAAAAGTATCGTTTTTATAAATATTTTAAATAACTATTCAGATTTATATATGTAAAAACTATTTTTGTGGATAGTTATTATGCAAATAAATCAAATAGAAATCCAAAGTTCATTAGTTTTTTGTCTTATAACAATTTCATTTCTTTTTTTAGGCCTACTTAGAGCATACTATTGGAAGCATACAAAATTGTTAATTTTAGCTTCTTTTAAATATAGATACGCTAGTCAGTATCTGAGACAAGATAATGCCTTTACTGAGCGGGTTAATTGGTTAGCTTTTGTTGTTTTAGTAGTTAATTTTTCTCTTTTATTTTTATTTAAAAATCTAGAGATTAATCTGATAGATTTTTTAAGGTTAGTTTTATTTATACTTATATACTATGCTTTTAAGTATATGATTATTAGATTTTTAGGAAACTTATTATTTGCTAGAGAAACAACAAGATTAGTTATTTTTTTTTCATATCTATCTGATAAATCATTAGCAATTATACTATCTCCATTAATACTAATATTGTACTTTTTTTCATTTGACATTAATTTAATTTTAATAAATATTGTGTTTTTTATTACGCTGATATTTCTTTTGTTTAAATCATTTTGGATTTGGAGAGTTGGAACAAATTCATTTGGCCTACCTTCTTTTTATATATTTTTGTATCTTTGTATTCTAGAAATACCTCCTTTTGTATTAATTGCAAAAGGTTTTTTTTACTAAAATAATAAGTAATGACATCAGTCAAAGCAAAAGTAAAATCAATATTAATCTCTCAGCCCCAACCTGAGGGGAAATCTCCATATGCTGCTATTCAAAAAAAATATAATCTAAAAATTGATTATAGACCTTTTATTCATGTTGAAGAGATTTCTACAATAGAGTTTAGAGAACAAAGAATTAGTATTTTAAATCATGATTCTGTAATATTTACTAGTAAACACGCAATGGATCACTATTTTAGTATGTGCGAAAGGCTTAGAATTAAAGTTCCTGATTACACTAAGTATTTTTGTGTTTCTGAGGCAATTGCTCATTACCTACAAAATTTTATAACATTTAGGAAAAGAAAAATATTTACTGGAGAGCAAACATTTGCAAGTCTAATTCCTGTTATGCAAAAGCATAGTGATAGTAAGTTTATATTTCCCTGCTCAGATGTTTTGAAAGCAAGACCTAATAAATCTTTAGAAGATAGTGGATTAGAATATACAAAGGCCCAAATGTACAAAGTAGCATGTTCAGACTTGTCTGACTTAAAAGATGTTAAGTATGATATTCTAGTGTTTTTTAGCCCAACAGGTATTAAGTCCCTTATGGAAAATTTTCCTAAATTTATTCAAGAAGAAACTAGATTAGCTGTATTTGGACCTACTACTGTCAAATCAGTAGAGGATTTTAAATTACGTGTTGATATAGAGGCTCCAAATAAAAAAGCTCCTTCTATGTCTATGGCATTAGAGCAATACATCAAGGAATCTAATAAAAGAAGGAGATAACATTTTCTATGAATACTTTCAAAAAGTCAGAAAGACTTTGTGATTTGAGATCAACAGAAAATTTATTTTCAAACGGAAAATCACTTTCTGAAAATCCATTTAGACTTGTTTATTTGGAGGTAGACGAAACTCGAGATTCATTTGTTAAAACTCAAATTGTTGTTCCAAAAAGAAATATTATAAAAGCTGTAAACAGAAATAAAATTAAAAGGTCTATTAAAGAAGCATTTAGAAATCACAAATCTTATTTGATTAGTGAATTAGAAAAAAAGAATAAAAAAGTTAACTTGTCTATAATTTATCAATCAAGTAAAATTCTTTCATATTTGTTTATTGAAGAAAAAATAAAATTGTCTTTAGTTCGTTTAAATAGTAAGCTATGAAAAAATTAATTTCTCTAATTTTATTGTTTGTTATATATGTATATCGTTCTTTTATTTCTCCAATAATACCTGCTCGCTGTAGATACTTACCAACATGTTCGGAATACTCTAAGGATTGTATCATTAAGTATGGACCATTCAAAGGATTACTCCTCACTTGTAATAGAATTTTAAAATGCCACCCATGGGGAGGAAGTGGATACGACCCAGTACCTTAAAAAAATAATAATGTATAAAAAGATAAAAATATTAGTATTAATTATTGTTGTAGCTTTTGGCTCTTTCAGTTTTACTGATAACTATTTTGAAGTTGCAAAAAACCTTGACATTTTTACTACAGTTTATAGAGAGTTAAATAATTTTTATGTTGACGAAACTGATCCTGGTAAGTTAATGAAAACTGCCATTGATAAAATGTTAAAATCGTTAGACCCTTACACAAATTATATTCCTGAATCAGAGATAGAAGATTTTAAATTTATGACTACGGGTCAGTACGGAGGAATAGGGGCCGTTATTACTAAAAGAGATGATTTTGTTTTCGTAAGTGAGCCATATTTTGGTTTTCCAGCTCAAAAAGCAGGGCTTATGGCAGGTGATAAAATATTAAAAATTGATGATGTTGATGCTANGGGTAAATCAACAGAGGAAGTTAGTAAAGCATTAAAAGGTCAGCCTAACACAGATGTTAAGCTTTTAATTGAAAGGCCATATATTGATGATTCNTTTGAAGTTAGTTTTAAAAGAGAAAAAATTTCAGTAAAAAGCGTTCCTTATTTTTCATACTTAAAAGAGGGTATAGGTTATTTAAAATTAAGAAGTTTTACTCGAAACTGTAGTAATGATGTTAAAGAGGCGATTGTCGATTTGCAAAAAAATGGAGATTTAAAAGGTTTAATATTAGACTTAAGAAGTAATCCTGGTGGCCTGTTAAATGAATCTGTAGATATTGTAAATCTTTTTGTAGAAAAAGGACAAGAAGTAGTTAGTACTAGAGGAAAGATTGAGTCTTGGGATAAAGTTTATAAGGCAAATAAACAGCCACTTGATTTAGAGGTTCCTCTTGTAGTTTTAATAAATCAGAGTTCTGCATCAGCTTCTGAGATTGTTGCTGGAGCAGTTCAGGATTTAGACAGAGGTATTGTTATTGGACAAAGAAGTTATGGTAAAGGTTTGGTTCAACAAACAAGAAAACTAAGCTATAATGCTCAGCTTAAGCTTACGGTTGCCAAGTACTACATTCCAAGTGGAAGATGTATACAGGCTTTGGATTATTCGAATAGAAATAAAGATGGAAGTGTTGGCAAGGTCCCTGATTCATTAATGACTAGCTTTAAAACAAAAAATGGAAGAACTGTTTTTGATGGAGGTGGAATCAAACCAGATATTGAAATTGATGAAGATGAAGTTAGTAACCTCTTAATTTCACTAATACGTGAGCGTCTATTTTTTGATTTTGCAACTCTATACAGACATCAGAATAAGTCTTTATCTATCGATAGTATAANCCCTATTTCTGACGAATATTTTGATTTGTTTAAGGATTTTCTTAGTGACAAATCTTATGATTATAAAACGGAAACNGAAAAAGCACTTGAGTTACTTAAGAAAAAATCTGAAAAAGAAAATTATTATTTATCAATAGAAGAGAAGTATGATTCATTACTTAGTGAATTTACATTAAATAAGAAAAATGATTTATTTAGAAATAAATTAAGGATCACAGAATTTTTAAGTGGGGAAATTGCTAGTAGATACTCATATCAAGAAGGAAGAATAAAATCTTCATTAGGTTTTGATCCTGAAGTAAAAAAAGCAATAGAATATCTTTCAGACTCTTCTTTATATAGCTCTATATTTTCTAAAAAGTAGAATGATAAATTCTTTTTATACGCCTGTTAATTTTAGATAAAAATTCATATGGTATAGAATTAGTCTGAGTACATATTTTGTAAATACTATTGTTTATTCCAAAAATTTCTACCCTATCNCCCTCCTTGGCATTAGTTTGAGTGATGTCAATTGCACATGAATCCATACTTATATTTCCAATAATCTTACATGATTTTTCATTTACGAAAAGAGACCCTTTTTGATTTCCTAAATTTCTATCTAAACCGTCGGCATATCCAAAAGGAACAATTGCTATCCGTATTTTCTTTTTACAAATATAGGTTGCGTTATAGCCAATAAGATCTCCTTTTTTAAGATTATGTATTTGACTTATTGAACTAGATAAAGAGCCTATTTGAAGAAGGTTTTTATCTTTGCTAACACCAAATATCCCAATACCAATTCTTACTGAGTTGTATTGATGTTTTGAGAAACGTAACACTCCATTAGTATTTAAAATATGAAATAGAGGTTCAATTGAAAAGTTGTGTTTAAAGCTTAAAATTATTTTTTCAAAAGCACTCATTTGTTTGAGTGTAACATGATCTTGATTGGAGTTTCCACTTGATGAGAGGTGTGAGCATACAGATTCAATTGAAAGGCAAGGATATTTAGTCATTTTTTTCTTTAGCTTAACCAAGTCAGTTTGTTCAAAGCCAAACCTATTCATTCCAGTATTAAACTTTAAATGTATTTTAATTTTCCTATTTAGCTTTCCAAAGGAATCTAGAAGTCTAAAATTATAGATAACAACATCTAACTTATATTTTAAAATTTGTTCTGTTGATCGAGGGCTTGGATTAGCTATTATAATAGGNTTTTTTAATCCAGCTTTTCTAAGTATCACACCTTCTTCAAAATCTGCAACCCAAAAAGCATGTACATTAAGGNTTTCTAACTCCTGAGCAACCTCTACATCTCCATGACCATAGCCGTAAGCTTTAACTACTGCAATTATTTTAGTTGATTGCCTAAGTTTGCTTTTTAAATAATTTAGATTTTTTGAGATATTTACTAGATTAATATCAAAAATAGATTCATGAAATTTATTCATTGCTTGACATTTTCAAGTTAAAACATGATCTACACAATGCTTGGTATTTATCTTTTTCTCCAATTTCAATTTGTTTTTTATCGTTGGTCTTCTTAAATGTATGGCTAGCCTCACTTGAACATAGATCGCAAATAGCGTGAAGTTTTGTAATTTTATCAGCTATGGACATTAACCTAGGCATTGCTCCAAAAGGATTACCCAAATGATCTAAATCTAATCCAGCTAAAATCACATTACAGCCACTTGAAGCTATTTCAATACAAACCTCTACAATTTGATCATTAAAAAACTGAGCTTCATCAATAGCTATAATATTAGCTTGTTTAGAAAGTTGTACAATTTCAATTATATTTTCAACAGGTGTAGCAGGGATTTCATTTTTATTATGAGACACAATTTTTAAGCTATCATATCTATTGTCAAGTTTAGGCTTAAAAATTTTTACTTTTTCTCTACTTATCTTAGCTTTTTTTATGATACTAATTACCATCTCTGTTTTTCCAGAAAACATTGACCCGCATATTACCTCAATTTTTCCATAAGGTTTATGATGTTTGTTTTGTAATTTTAAAGACATTAATATCTTGCTATTTAGTTATGTTTGCTAACAAAAGTATAAAACAGATAGCATATTTATATGTATTTAAGATTTTTGTTAGTCTTTTGATTGTTTTATAAAAAATCAAGTTGTTTTGACTAATTTTAAATAAAAAAACACAAACTCTAATTAAGAAAATTATTTAATATTATACATGTCAAAACTATATATTATTCCTACTCCTATTGGTAATCTGGGGGATTTCACATTAAGAGCAGTAGATCTTCTAAAAAAAGTTGATATTGTTTTAGCTGAGGATACTCGAGTTAGTAAAAAATTACTTCATCATTATGATATTAATACTGTCATGAAGGCTCATCATCAATTTAACGAACATAGAGAATTAGATGGCTTAATTGCTAAGTTAAAATCGGGTACGATTTTTGCTTTAATTTCTGATGCAGGAACTCCTTGTATTTCAGATCCAGGTTTTTTATTGGTTAGAGAGTGTGTTAAAAATAAGATTCCCATTGAGACTTTACCTGGAGCAACAGCCATGATTCCAGCCTTAGTAAATTCCGGATTTCCTAGTGATAGATTTATTTTTGAGGGTTTTCTCCCTGCTAAAAAAGGAAGGTTAACAAGAATTAAAAGTCTTATTAATGAAGAAAGAACAATGATTTTTTATGAATCTCCTCATAGGGTTCTAAAGACTCTTACTAGTTTTATCGAATTTTTTAGCGCTGCAAGAAATGTGGCAGTTTCAAGAGAGATAACTAAATTATTTGAAGAAACTAAGCGGGGATCATTAATTGAGGTTCATGAATATTTTAGTAAAAAGAAATTAAAAGGAGAATTTGTTATCGTTTTAGAAGGTAAAAAATGACAAATANAAAATGGAATATTTTACAAACTAATAATGTTACAGTTAGTAATCTANCTGCAGAATTAAATGTTGATGAAAAAATATCAAGATTATTAGTTTCTAGAGGAATCACCAATTATGTTGATGCAGAGAGTTTTTTTAGGCCAAAATTAAAGGATATTTATGATCCTTTCTTGATGAAGAATATGAGTCCTGCTGTAGATAGATTAGTTCTTGCTAAGTCTAGAAATGATAGTGTTTTAGTTTTTGGAGATTATGATGTTGATGGAACTACATCAGTTGCAATGATGTATTTGTTTTTACTAAAGCAAGGATTTAATGTAAAATATTATATTCCAGATAGATATGATGAGGGGTATGGTATTTCAAAAAAGGGTATTGATTTTGCTAGAAATAATAATATTAATTTAATAATCGCTTTAGATTGTGGCATAAGAGCTATTGAGCAGGTTGATTATGCTAGTAAANACAATATAGATTTTATAATTTGTGATCATCATAANCCCGGAAAAAAAACCCCAAAAGCACTTGCAATTTTAAATCCAAAGCAAATAGATTGTTCTTATCCTTTTAAGGAGCTTTCAGGATGTGGAGTTGGCTTTAAATTAATTCATGCTTATGCAATTTATAAAAAAATTGCTCTTTCAAATATTTTTTTCTTTCTTGATTTGGTTGCAATTAGTATTATAGCGGATATGGTGCCTGTAACTGGTGAAAATAGAATATTTTCTTTTTACGGCTTAAAAAAAATTAATACAAAAGCTAGTATTGGAATACAAAGTCTAATTAATATTTCGGCTAGAAATCATAACATTAAAGCTTCTGACATCTTATTTGGGATTGCCCCTTTAATAAATGCTGCAGGAAGAATTACACATGCAAAACATGCTGTTAGCGTGTTAATTGAGGAGGACTTTCTTAAAGCTAAAGAATATTCAGAAAAAATATTAGTGAATAATACAAATAGAAAATTAATTGAAAAACAAATTACTATTGATGCTCTTAAGATGGTTAATGAGAAAAAATTCTCTAACGTAGTTTTTTCAAGCAATTGGCATAAAGGTGTTGTTGGTATTGTTGCTTCAAGACTAATTGAGTCTTATTATAAGCCCACTATTGTTTTATCAGAAAAGAATGGAATTCTAACTGGATCAGCTCGATCTGTTAAAGGATTTGATATTTACGAAGCAATAAATAAGTGCTCTAATTTATGTGAAAAATTTGGCGGTCATAAATATGCTGCTGGTCTAACAATTAAAAAAGAGAATCTTAATCAATTTGTAGAAAAATTCGAAGAAATTGTTTCTTCAAGTATAAAACCCGAACAATTGATTAATTGTATAGACATTGATCTTGAAATTGATTTGGAAGAAATTGANGCAAAATTTTATAGGATTCTAAAGCAATTCTCGCCATTTGGACCTGGAAATAAAAACCCATTGCTTCTTAGCCGGAATGTTAAGCTTGATAAAAATCCAAGCTTTATTGGTAAGGACAAGACACACGTAAAACTTAATTTTTATAGAGAAAATTCATCTTCTATTGATGCTATTGGATTTGGATTTGCTCCCATTTTTAAAACGCTAAATAATAATTTGCTAAGCATATGTTATTCGCTAGACGAGAATACATGGAAAGATGTTACCAGATTACAGATGAATTTGCGCGACGTTTTATTATAAGCTACGAACTTGAGCGGCCTATCTTTAATGATATCTGGTTTTTTATCATTATTAAATTCTTAAGGATATTTAACTCTTGATTTGCCGATATATTTTGTTGAATTTTTTTTTGGATTATTTGTATTTTATCTTCAACATGTTGGAGTTTTAGTGATAGAACAGCTTTTTCTGCAGTTTTTCGTAAATTTTGATTTTCCCTGCCGGTATATATTTTGTGTTTTAGAGCCCAATTGTCACTTATAGCATGTTGATTTGAAAGTAGATCAATACATAGTTTATTAATTTCTGTATTGGAATGAGATATAAAATAAGCTTGATTAATTTTTTTCTGACTTATTACAATATTATTTATTGCATTATAAATTTCATCATGTGGAGTATTGTTAATTTTTATTTTATCAGACATTAACTCATTAGTAATGAATTCTGCTACACTTACCTTATCTTCTTCAAAAGATATGATTTCATTACCATAATTTAATATTATTCTAATGATTTCTTCTTCATATTTTTTAAGCTTTATATTGTTTGAAAACCTTTTAGGTTTTTCTTTTATAATTATATCTCTACTAATTAATTTAGTGCTTATTTGTTTTCTTTGCTGATCAATATCTCTTAACAAGACACTTTCTTTAACATCAAGAAGTTTGCTACAAACTTTACAGTATTCTGTTCTTGTTAGATAGTCAGGTATTAATGCAATAGATTGAATAATATCTTTGATTATAGCTACACGTTTTATTGGATCTTGCTCGCTTTCAGTATTTAGTATTTTTGTCTTGTATGTTATAAAATCTGTCGAGTGATTATTTAAAAATGAAGCAAACTCCTCGCTTGATTTTTTTTGAGCATAAGAGTCAGGGTCTTCATTTTCTGGAAACGGCACGACCCTAACATTCATGCCTTCTTTTAGAATCATATCTACTCCTCTAAATGAGGCCTTCACTCCAGCTGCATCTCCATCAAAAAGAATAGTTATATTTTTTGTAAATCTATTTATAAGCTTGATTTGATCAAGTGTTAGCGAGGTTCCAGATGCAGAAACTACATTTTCAATCCCCTTTTGGTGTAAAGAAATAACATCAGTATACCCCTCTACAATATAGCAATTGTTATTCTTGCTTATTGCATTTTTCGCAAAAAATATTCCATATAAAATTTTGCTTTTATTATAGATTAATGACTCAGGTGAGTTTTGGTATTTTGCTTTAGAATTAGGATTTAATGCCCTACCTCCAAACCCAAGTATTCTTCCTGAAAAGCTATGAATTGGAAACATTACTCTTTCTCTAAACCTATCAATTGTACCTTGGTTTTCAATATTAAATCCAAGGCCTGATTTAATAATATAATCTTCAGAATATGAAGATTTAAGGGCAGTTTGAGTAAAAATATCTTTTTTCTTTGGACTATAACCTAGCTCAAATTTTTTAATTATTTCATTAGTATATCCTCTCTCAGAAAAATAATTTAAACCTATATTTCTTCCTTCATCAGTATCCCATAATTTTTCAGCAAAGAAATTTTTAGCATATGTAGATAGTATGTACAAACTATCTTTTTCGTTTGCCATCTCCGTCTGCTCAGCAGTAAGCTCTTCTTCAATAATTTCAATATTATATTTTTGAGCTAAATATTTAAGTGCCTCAGGATAGCTGTAATGTTCTTTATCCATTAAAAAACTAACACTATTTCCTCCTTCTCCACATCCAAAACATTTATATATTCCTTTTGCAGGAGAAACAGTAAATGAGGGTGTTTTTTCATTATGAAATGGGCAAAGCCCTAGAAGGTTCACCCCCCTTTTTTTAAGAGAAACAAAATCACCAACGACCTCCTCAATCTTAACAGTCTCAAATATTTCGTCTATAGTATTTTTTGGAATCATTTTTCTCTTTTGATAACATATTCTAGTAGCTTAATTAATGAGTTTTTTGCTTCGTTATTTGGTAGTTCGTCTAAAATGTTTAAAGCTTGCTGATAGAATGAGTTCATTTTTTTCTCCGCATAATCTAATCCGTTATTATTTTTAACAAGCATAATAATTTCTTCAACTTTTATAGAATTTTTACTATCGTTTTTTATTGTATTTATAATATATTTTTTTGTTTTATCATCAACCTTGTTAAGAGTATAGATTAATGGTAAAGTCATTTTTTTTTCTCTAATATCTATTCCTGTAGGCTTTCCAATTAATGGATTTTGAGTATAATCAAAGAGATCATCTTTTATTTGAAATGCAATACCAGCTTTCTCTCCAAAGTCACTCATTTTTTTAACATCTTCTTTGCTTGCGTTAGAAGCTTGTGCTCCCGATTCGCAACATGCTGAAATTAAAGTAGCTGTTTTTTTCTTAATAATTTCATAATAGATTTCTTCAGTAATATCTAATTTTCTAGTTTTCTCAATTTGAAGTAATTCGCCTTCACTCATTTCTTTTACTGCTTTACTAACTATTTTCAGAAGTTTGAATTCTTCTTTCTCTACAGCAAGTAATAAGCCTCTGGAAAGTAAAAAGTCACCAACCAAAACAGAGATTTTGTTTTTCCATAGAGAATTAATTGAAAAAAAACCTCTTCGAAAATTAGACTCATCAATTATGTCGTCATGGACAAGTGTAGCCGTGTGCAGGAGTTCTATTAGTGATGCAGCGGTATATGTACTTTCATTAACATTATTAAACAATTTACTGCTTAGAAAAACAAACATTGGTCTCATTTGCTTTCCTTTTCTTTTAATAATATAATGCATTATTTTATCAAGTAAAGAGACATTTGTTTTAAGAGATTCTTTAAATTTATTCTCAAACAAACCCATCTCTTCTGATATAGGGTGTTTTATGTTCTTAATTTTCAGCAAAATAGATTGAATAATTTAAGCTAATATACAAACTTTTATATCTAGAAAATATTTTTTTTTTATACTTATTTTAATTTATTTACGAGTTGCCCACATGCTGCATTTATGTCCTTTCCTTTACTTTTCCTAAGGTTAACTACAACTCTCTTTTCAGTTAGAAAAGAAATAAACTCTTCTGTTTTACGATTTGTAGATTTTTCAAAAGGCATGTTATCTACAGTGTTATATTCAATAAGATTAACTTTACAGGGTGTTATTTTACAAAATTTAATTAACTCTTTTGCATCTGCAATACTGTCATTTATTTCTTTAAATAAGATATATTCATATGTAACTCTAATACCAGTTTTATCATAGAAGTATTTGATAGCCTCTTTCAAATCTAATAGTGGTATAGATTTATTAATTGGCATTAATTCATCTCTTTTATAGTCATTCGCAGTATGTAGACTGATAGCAAGATTAAATTTAACATCATCATCAGCAAGTTTTCTTATCATTTTAGATATCCCAGCAGTTGAAACTGTTATTCTTTTTGGAGATATAGCCAAACCTTCATCAGTTGTAATTAAATGGATGCTTTTTAATAAGTTATCATAGTTGAGCAATGGTTCCCCCATACCCATAAAAACAATATTGCTTAAAGGTTTACCAAAGTTTAGTAATGCCTCTTCATTTAAGATAAAAACCTGATCATATATTTCACTATAGCTTAAGTTTCTTTCAAGTTTTAATGTTCCTGTTGCGCAAAAAGTGCAAGCTAAACTACACCCAACCTGAGACGATATACATGCGGTAAGTCTTTTGTTAGAAGGTATTAAAACCCCTTCAACTAAATCATTATCATATAATTTAAGACTGTATTTAATTGTTCCATCATTACTTCGTTCAGCTTTATGTATTTTAATAGCATTGATGGAGAACTCTAATTCTAACAACCTTCTTACCTCCAAAGATAATGAGGTCATCTCTTTAAAACTCACAGCTCTTTTTTTCCACAACCATTCAGAGATTTGTTTTGCTCTAAATTTGGGTAAATTATTATTAGTGCAGAATAGCAATAATTCTTCATTAGTGGAAGTTCGTATGTCTTTTTTATTATTCATTTAGATTGCAAAGATATACTTACTTTTGACCAATGAGATTCTTATCAGCTGATTATTTATTCACCCTTAAAGATGAGCCCATTAAAAATGGTGTTATCCAAATTGACAATTCAGGAAAAATAATAGAGATTTTTAACGATAGGTCATTCGTTACATCTCATAAAATAGAGGTTTTTAATGGAATTNTTTGCCCTGGATTTATTAATTCTCATTGCCACTTAGAGTTAAGCCACCTTAAAGGCCTAGCAGATACTATACAAGATTTCTCTCAATTTATTTCTTTAGTAAAGAGTAGGCATGATTTTAGTAAAAAAAAAATATATGACGCTATTCAACAAGCAGAGAGTGAAATGTTTGATAATGGTATTGTTGCTGTGGGAGATATATGTAATACTGTAGACACAATACATCAAAAAAATAACAACAAATTACTTTATTATAACTTTATTGAAACCTTTGAGGTTAATGACAATAAGGCTGATTTTGCTATTAAAAAATCATTAGCTTTAAGAGGTAAATTTAGAGCTAATAATATGCAGGCAACAATTACTCCTCATGCTCCTTATAGTGTCCCGCCTTATTTAATGGGTCAGATTTTAAAATACTCGGATAATAATGATGTTTTATTTAGTATTCATAATCAAGAAACAAATCAAGAGAATGAACTATTTACTAATAAATCAGGCGCCTTCTATGATTGGCTTAATAATATTGGCGCATCCTCTAGTATATGGAGTAAAAGAGAGTCAAGCCATAAGGCTATAGTTGAGCTTGGATTAATGAAAAAAAAACTACTTGTCCATAATACTTACAGCAAAAAAAAAGAATTATTAAATAATTACTATTGCACATGCCCGAAAGCAAATTTATTTATTGAAAAAAAACTTCCAAATTATTCTATTTTCAATATTGATAATCTTTGTGTAGGCACAGATAGCTTAGCCTCTAATGATTCGCTATCAATAATAAAAGAACTTGGTGTAATTCAGAAAAATTCTAATTTTAGTCTTCAGGAACTATTTATAATTGGCTGTAAAAATGGAGCCGAAATTTTTGGTTTTAAAAAATTAGGTACTCTTGAAGCAGGCAAAACCCCAGGAATTAATTTAGTATCAGATTTTAAGAAGGGATTAGAATTTGCTAATATAAAGCGCATAATATAAAATTAAGCTATTACATTTTTAAAAGCATATCTGCAATTTTTAGATCTTTAAATTGAGTGATTTTGATATTGTTATCCTCTCCTTCTATCGTTTTAATCTGACCCCCATTTGCTTCAAAAACTGAGGCATCATCTGTAAATTCCTCTATGTATGGCTGATTATACGCCTTACTTATATCAACACAATTAAAGCATTGGGGAGTTTGTACATTAAAAAGAGAGCTTCTTTTAAGGTATTTAGATTCATCTCCATTAATCTGTCTTATTGTATTAGTTACTGGAGTGATAGGTATTACTCCAACATTGGACATTACAAGCTTTATAGATTTATTAATTAGGTTTTTCGAGATCATTGGCCGAACACCATCATGTATAAGTACAACATCATTTTTGTTTATATGCTTTAATCCATTTTTTACAGACTGAAATCTACTATCTCCCCCTTCAACAAGTTTGTGCTTAGCTAAAAAATTATACTTGACACAAAGAGAATGCCAATATTCAAAATGGTTTTTTGGAATTACTAGAATAGTTTGGTCTAAATGCGAGAATTTATTTATTGTATGCATTAAAATTGGAAGACTATTAGCTAACAGAAATTGTTTAGGAATTTTTGTTTTTATTCTTGTTCCAACGCCTCCAGCTAATATTAACGCAGTTTTTAGCATATTAGATAATCAACATGGCATCTCCAAATGTGTGGAATTTATATTTCTTTTTTACCCCTTCTTTATATGCCTTCATAAGTAGATCATATCCAGAAAATGCTGAAACTTGCATCATTAAAGATGATTTAGGTAAATGAAAGTTTGTAATCATAGATGTCGCAATTTTAAATTCATGAGGAGGGAAAATAAATATATTAGTCCATCCGTCAAAAGGTATAACCATGTTTTTTGTCGATACAGTAGACTCAAGACTTCTCATTACTGTGGTTCCAACCGCACAGATTCTTTGTTGCTTTACTATGGCATTATTAATTTTATTTGCAGCCTCCTCTTCAATATTCATCTGTTCAGATTCCATTTTATGTTTAGATAAATCTTCAACCATAATTGGACTGAAAGTCCCAAGGCCAACATGCAGTGTTGTATCTGCAAATTCAACTCCTTTAATTTGCATTTTTAGCATTTGAGTTTTNCTAAAATGTAGTCCAGCAGTAGGTGCTGCAACTGCACCTTCATGCTTAGCAAATACTGTTTGATACCTTTCNGTATCTTGATTGGTTGGTTCTCTTTTAATAAATCGTGGTAGTGGTGTTTGTCCTAGTGCATTTAAAGTTTCTTTAAACTCTTCATGAGTACCATCGTATAGAAACCTTAATGTTCTTCCTCTAGAGGTTGTATTGTCTATTACTTCAGCAATTAATTCATCATTTTCTCCGAAAAACAATTTATTTCCAATCCTAATTTTTCTTGCAGGATCTACTAAAACATCCCATAAGCGATTTTTTTTATTAAGTTCTCTAAGTAAAAAAACTTCTATTCTTGCTCCAGTTTTTTCTTTATTAGCATAAAGACGAGCTGGAAAAACTTTTGTGTTATTTACACAGATTACATCTCCATCATCAAAGTAGTCAATTAGATCTGCAACTTTTCTATGTTCAATTTCACCAGTTTTTTTATGTAATACCATAAGCTTGGCATCATCTCTATTTTTTACAGGTGTATCTGCAATTAGTTTTTCAGGCAGATCGAAGCCAAACATAGATAATTTATATTTCATAGGGTTGGGATTTTTTAATTTTGCAAATATAGTGTATTGAATATCCTATGTCAATAGAAATTAAGTATTTAGTTGATTTATGAAATCANTGATAGTAATTGAATCATTTATATCGTATTTGCCAATGTTAGTTCTACATAGTTGTGATAAATATCCTCCATTTTTTAGTCTTTCCCCAAAGTCATGTGCTATAGAACGTATATATGTTCCTTTACTACATTTAATTTTAAATTTAAACTTTGGAAGTTCATATTCTTCTATATCAAATGAAAAGACTGTTATTTTTCTAGAGTCTATTACCACATCTTCCCCTCTTCTAGCTTTTTTATAGAGACGCTCGCCTTTTATTTTTAAAGCAGAAAAAACTGGAGGCTTCTGCTCTATTTCTCCAATAAATTGAAGTGATGTTTTTTGTATTGCTTCATTTGTAATCTTAGAGGTATCAAAAGTTTTATTAATATCTGTTTCTAGGTCATAAGATGGAGTAGTTGCTCCTAAGGTTATTTCTCCGGTATAGGTTTTTTCTTGATTTTGAATTGAAGAGATTGTTTTTGTAAATTTCCCAGTACAAACAATTAAAAGACCTGTAGCTAAAGGGTCTAAGGTTCCTGCATGACCAACTTTGATTTTTTTTATATTAAATTTCTCTTTTAAAAGGTTTTTTATTTTTTTGACTACATCAAAAGATGTCCATCCCATTTCTTTGTTTAATAAAAGAATTTGTCCTTCTTGAAAGTCTTCTTTAGATAGCAAGGCTAATTTTTGGAGCATAGTAATTAGCTTAAAATAATTACAGTTAATCCAATTATAAAGCAGTAATATGAGAAATATTTTAATTGACTATTTTTTACTAGTTTAATCATCCATTTGCATGCAATTATTCCAGTAATAAATGCAAAAATAAAACCTACCAATAAGGGATAAAATGATTGATCTGATATTAAGTTTTCAGAGTCTAAAATATCTTTTGATACCTTACCTAATATTAGTGGCACTACCATTAAAAATGAAAATTTTGCTGAATTTTCTTTGTCAATCCCCAGTAAAACTGCTGTTGAGATAGTTGCTCCAGATCTTGAGATTCCAGGTATAATTGCTATTGCTTGTGAAATACCTATTAAGAATGCAGTTTTTAAATTTATTTTTTTCTCAGTTACCTTAGCTTTATCCGCCATGAAAAGCAAAAGTCCTGTTACGATTAGCATTATTCCAACAATTGTTAAATTACCATTAAACAATAATTCAACTTCAGAATTAAAAAAGAATCCAATAATAGCAGCAGGAACCATTGATATGATAATTTTAACAGAAAACCAGAAACTTTCGTTGTTATTGAAGCATAACAAACCTTTAAAAATCTCTAGTATTTCTTTTCTAAAGATTACAATTGTGCTAAATGCAGTCGCGCAATGAAGTACAACGGTCATTAATAGGCTTTCATTTGCTAGTTTATCTTCACCAAGTAAAAATTTAGCTATTTCTAAGTGGCCACTACTGCTAACTGGTAAAAACTCTGTTAATCCCTGGATTATTCCAAGTATTATAGCGTTTAGTACTTCCACTTATTTTTTTCTCTCTGATTTACTCATAATAGCAAATATTTCTAACACAAAACCACTAACTATAAGTAATGGAGCAAGAGTTAATCTTTGAAAATTAAATATTTCATCAGAAAATTTTGAAGGGTCCTCTGATCCTCCACCAACCATAAGGGCTAATCCAGATAAAATTAATATTAAGCCACTTATAAGTAGTAGGTAGTTTTTTTTACTAAAGATAAATTCCATATTTTTTATTTTTTGATTAGTTATATAATTCACTTTCTTTAAGGTTAATAAATTTTCGTACAGCAAAAAATGTAGAGGCCCCACTTAAGATTATTCCAAATAAGAATAAAACAATAAATACTAAACCAATAATCTGTAAATCGTTAATGTTTAAAATGCTAGCTGTTTCTGTTTGAATTAATTGAATAGACCCAATAAGCATGAATATTGCAAATATAGCGCTATACATTCCTTGGTATATTCCTGTTATTAGAAAAGGTTTTTGAATAAAATTATTTGTAGCGCCTACTAATCTCATTGTTCTTATAATAAATCTTTTAGCATATACAGAAAGTCTGATGGTATTATTTATTAATGCAAATGCAATAAAAAACAGTATTAAACTAAATGAGACTAAAAATACAGAAAGTTTCTGCACATTTTTGTTAAGTTTATTTATTAAATCTTTTTGATAATAAACCTCATGAACAATATCATTTTGAGATATTTTTTCACTGATAGTCTTTAGACTATCAGTATTTGCATATTTTGAATTTAACTTAACATCAATCGAAGCCATTATTGGATTAAATCCTAAAAAACTCACAAAATCCTCACCTAATTCTGTTTCTAATTCATCTGTAGCTTTTTCTTTAGAAACAAAGCTTGTTTGTTTAGTGAAGTCTTCCCCATCTAAAATTTTGTTAAACTCAAGAAGGTCTATTTCTTTGATGTTTTCTTTAATCATTATTGAAAACCCAACATTCTCTTTAACATAATTAGAAAGTCTTTGTGCATTTATTAGCACTAAAGAAAGCAGTCCTATAACAAATAAAACTAGCGATAAGCTTATAATCACCGATACTGATGAAGAAATAATTCGTCTATTAAGTGATTTGTTTTTTCTTTTATTCATTGCAAATGCTAAAATATAAAAATACTGTAAAGATTTGTTTGTAATAATTAACTTTGTGGCAGTAAATTATATAATTATAATGGAGTACGATTTTAAAAATATTGAAAAAAAGTGGCAGGAATATTGGTCTGATAATCTTACAAATCAGGTAATTGAGGATGGTAGTAAGGAAAAGTTTTATGTGTTAGACATGTTCCCTTATCCATCCGGGTCAGGCCTGCACGTAGGACATCCATTAGGATATATTGCTTCAGATATATACGCGAGATATAAAAAAATAAAAGGTTATAATGTTCTTCATCCTATGGGTTATGATTCTTTTGGTTTGCCAACTGAACAATATGCTATTCAAACAGGAATACATCCAGAATTAGCAACAAAAAAGAATACAGAAAGATATAGATCTCAGTTAGACAAGCTTGGCTTTGCATATGATTGGAGTAGAGAGATTCAAACTTCTGACCCTAAATACTATAAGTGGACTCAGTGGATTTTCAAGCAATTATTTAATTCTTCGTACTGTAATACAAAAGGAAAGGCTGTTGATATTTCTGAGGTTGTCAATTATTTTAATCTAAATGGCAATGTTGCAGCAAAATATTCTTGTGATGAAAACATACATTCTTTTAATTCTGAAGACTGGAACANATATTCAGAGGATTATAAACAAAAAATTCTACTGTCTTATAGACTTGCATTCCTTTCAGAAACTCTTGTAAATTGGTGTCCAGAACTTGGAACCGTATTAGCTAATGATGAGGTTAAAGACGGAGTCTCTGAAAGAGGAGGTTTTGCTGTAGAGCAAAAAAAAATGCAACAATGGTCTTTAAGAATTACTGCATATGCTGATAGGCTTAATAACTCATTAAAAGACCTTAATTGGTCAGATTCTCTAAAAGAAATGCAGANAAATTGGATTGGAAAATCTAAAGGCGTAACAATGTCATTTGATGTTGAGTTTCAAAATAAAAAAATAAAGGTTTTCACAACAAGACCAGACACATTATTTGGTGTTAACTTTCTAGTATTAGCCCCTGAGCACGAATTGATTACTGATCTTACAACTGAAGATCAGCATAGTCAAGTATTTAAGTATATAAAAGAGTCTTCTTTGAAATCTGAGAGAGATCGTCAGTCTGAAAAAAAAGTTAGTGGTGTTTTTACGGGAAGTTATGCAATACACCCATTTACTAAAAAGAAAGTAGCTATTTGGATTGCTGATTACGTTTTAGCATCTTATGGAACGGGTGCCGTTATGGCCGTTCCCTGTGGCGATCAAAGAGATTGGTTATTTGCCAATCATTATAATATTGAAATTGTAAATATTTTTAAAAATATAGACATATCTGATTCTGCTTTTGAAAGTAAAGAAGGTGTTATTACAGATTCAGAGTTTTTAAATGATTTAAGTTGTGAGGATGCAATTAATTTATCTATTAAACATATAGTAGAAAAAGGCATTGGTCAAGAGAAAATTAATTATAGACTAAGAGATGCTGTTTTTTCTAGACAAAGATATTGGGGAGAACCATTTCCTGTATTTTACAAAAACAATATGCCATATTTAGTTAGTGATGATGAATTTGTAACTCTCCCTAAGATAGATAAATATTTACCTACCAAAGATGGAGAACCTCCATTAGCCAGGGCTAAAAAAACAGATTGGAATATTTATAGAGGAGATAGAATGGATACAAATATTATGCCAGGCTGGGCTGGTTCATCATGGTATTTCCTAAGATTTATGGATCCTTTAAATAATCAGGAGTTTGTTTCTAAAGAAAAATCAGAATACTGGGGTCAGGTTGATTTGTACATTGGTGGAGCAGAGCATGCTGTAGGGCACCTATTATATTCACGCTTCTGGACTAAGTTTCTTTATGATAAAGGTTATATAGGTTTTGAAGAGCCATTTAAAAGATTAATAAATCAAGGAATGATATTAGGCAGATCTAATTTTGTTTATAGAATTAAGGATACTAATACATTTGTAACAAATTCTAAAAAATCAGAATACCAAACAACAAAACTACATGTAGATATTGATTTAGTAGATAGTGATTTTTTAGATATTAATAAATTTAAAAATTGGAGGCCAGAATATTTAGATGCAAAGTTTATTTTAGATGAAGATGACAAGTATGAATGTAGTTATGAGATCGAGAAAATGTCAAAATCAAAATATAATACTCAAACTCCAGATGATCTTGTTGAGAAATATGGAGCTGACACATTAAGGCTATATGAGATGTTTTTAGGCCCTCTAGAACAGTTTAAGCCATGGGATACTAAAGGGATTAGTGGTGTTCATAATTTTTTAAAAAAACTGTGGAAGCACGTTCATAATGAATTTAATGTAATATCAGTTACCGAAGATACTGCACAAAAAAAATCATTTAAATCAATACATAAAACAATAAAAAAAGTTGAAGATGATATTGAAAGATATTCATTTAATACAGTAGTTAGTACATTAATGATTTGTCTTAACGAATTAATAGAACATAGGTGTACTGATAGAAAAATAATATCAGATTTCCTTATTTTGCTATCCCCTTATGCTCCACATATTTCAGAGGAAATATGGTCTGAGATTGGTAATAATGAATCTATAACATCTGCTATATTTCCCGTTTTTGAATCTAAACATTTAATTGAAACAGAAATAAGTTATCCTGTGTCTTTTAATGGAAAAATGAGATTTAAATTAGAATTGCCAGCTGGGATATCAAAGGACGAGATTCAGAATATTGTTATGGATCACGATAAGACGAAGCAATATATTGGAGATAAAAAAACAAAACGAATTATTATTATTCCAAATAAAATTATCAATATTGTTTTTTAATAATTAGATTGAATTCTATAATTAGGTTTCTTGTTTTAAGTCAGATATACGTCTCACTATGCGTTGCGGCATTAGCTTTATCAACTCAGCTTATTATTTCTTCTTTTAATTTAGATGTTGTTATTTTCTTGTTTTTTGCAACTTTTATATCATATAATTTTCAAAAAATAGTATCATTAAAGCGAAACCCTGATAGGGCAAGAGGCTGGTTTTTGAATAACAAAAAATTTATTTATTTTTTTCTTCTATGCTCTTTAATTATAGCTATAAATCTTTTTTTAGGTTTTAACTATAAGACTCAGTTTTTAATTATTATCATATCATTTATTTCATTGATGTACCCATTTGGCTTAAGGACCGTTCCTTATATTAAGGTTTTTATAATTGCATTAGTATGGTGCGTATCTACAGAGCTTATTACAGTTTTTGAAAATAAATTAGTGATAGAGACAGAATTATTGATGTCAATTTTCTCAAGATTTTTTTTTATAGTATCTATAACTATCCCTTTTGACATCAGAGATATTGAATTTGATTTTACAGAATTAAAAACACTGCCTATTGTGTTTGGTGTAAAGAAATCTAAGCAAATAGCATTAGTTATGTTATATGCTTATGTCTTAATTGAAGTATTACGACATTTAGTGTTTACTGAAAATTGGCAAGCTTTAGTTGCGGCTTTTTTATGTTGTCTTTATACTCAATATTTAATCAAAGGATCAGATAATAAAAAGTCGGGCTTCTATTATGTTTTTTGGGTTGAATCTTCCTCTTTGTCTGTTTTATTTTTTTTAATAATTACATCAATCTTTTTGTAAAATATCTTCTTATATTTACTGAAAATTTAAATATCCCGCATGTCTGACAATACATCTTCGGTTCATTATATTAACTACTTAGATTTAGATAAAATACTCAATGCTCAACACCCATTAAGTGGCGAATTAGATAAGGATGAGGCACATGAAGAAATGCTATTTATTATTATTCATCAAACCTATGAATTATGGTTTAAACAAATCATACACGAAGTAGAGTCTATAATGACTTTGTTTAAGACGGAAGAGATTGATGAAGAAAATATTGGTTTGATTGTTGGTAGGATTGAAAGAGTAAATAAGATATTAGAGGTGCTAGTCAAGCAACTAGATATCCTGGAAACAATGACGTCTTTAGATTTTTTAGATTTTAGAAATTATCTTTCTCCAGCTTCAGGCTTTCAATCTCATCAGTTTAGAAAATTGGAAGTCATGTTAGGATTAAAGATCAAGGTGCGTCATCAGTTTGGAGGATGTCCTTATCATAGTCAGTTTTCAGGTGATAAAAAACAAGAGATACTAGATCTTGAAGATAGTGATTCATTATTTTTATTAGTAGAGAAATGGCTTGAGAGAATTCCTTTTTTAAACATGAAAGATTTTAATTTCATAAAAAAATATAAGCAGGCAGTTTGGGATATGATGAAAAATGAAGCT